>CDYU01024884.1_pt1 | contig 140750 bp, 126 predicted proteins | sample 480701 | NCBI WGS metagenome assembly CDYU01 (sample SAMEA3182105, study PRJEB8094) | gut metagenome | biome: human; feature: gut; material: Stool; isolation source: human stools | place: Canada | collected 2013-02-26 | reverse complement strand
GTGCCCAGAACAGGACTCGAACCTGCATGCCTCTCGACACACGCACCTGAAACGTGCGCGTCTACCAATTCCGCCACCTGGGCATTAGGTAATTGCAATCTATGTACTTGAGCGGAAAACGAGACTCGAACTCGCGACCCTAACCTTGGCAAGGTTATGCTCTACCAACTGAGCTATTTCCGCATTATGATAATCGTGTGAAGAGGAGGAGACTCGAACTCCCACAACATTTCTGTCACTACCACCTCAAAGTAGCGCGTCTACCAATTCCGCCACCTCTCCATACTATCTCATACTTTCAAAGAACTAAAATTTGCCTCACCTAATGTGCCCAGAACAGGACTCGAACCTGCATGCCTCTCGACACACGCACCTGAAACGTGCGCGTCTACCAATTCCGCCACCTGGGCATTAGGTAATTGCAATCTATGTACTTGAGCGGAAAACGAGACTCGAACTCGCGACCCTAACCTTGGCAAGGTTATGCTCTACCAACTGAGCTATTTCCGCGTTTGCGGTTGCAAAGGTAGATATTTTCTCCAAACCTGCAAACATTCTACTTATTTTTTTCGCGAAGAAAAATACACATTTACCATACGAAAGCGGCAGGCTTTTGATTATCAACTCATTCTGTCGCGATAATCCTCGTAAGAAAATTGCTTGAAAATATCAGCTTTCCTCTCTTTGGTCCACATAGCAATAGCAGGATGGTGAATTCCATTGAACATATTTGTTTTCACCATGGTATAATGTATCATGTCTTCGAAAACAATACGCTCTCCGATTTGCAATTCATGGTCGAAGCTCCAGTCGCCCATATAGTCACCACTCAAACATGAATTTCCACCCAGGCGATACACATGACAACCACCATTATTTCCTATTTCAGCACCACGTACGGCAGGCTGGTAAGGCATTTCAAGACAGTCGGGCATATGACAGGTAAAACTCACATTAAGAATGGCAGTACGGATACCACGACTTACTACAATATCTACTACTTCAGAAACCAATACGCCGGTTTGCCAAGTAAAGGCAGAACCTGGTTCAAGGATAATACGCAAATGAGGATAACGAGCACGCAAATCTTTCAGCAGTTGAATAAGATGCTCCACGTCATAATCTTTACGCGTCATCAGATGACCACCTCCCAGATTCAACCACTTGATTTGCGGAAACCAGCGAGAGAATTTTTCTTCCAAATGTTTTAATGTCCGTTCCAGTTCATAAGATGAAGATTCGCAATGACAATGACAATGGAAACCTTCAATACCTTGCGGCAGCACCTCAGTCAATAAATCCGCCGTCATACCGAAACGGGTGCCGGGAGCACAAGGATTATAAAGTTCCGTTTCCACTTCGGAATATTCCGGATTGATGCGAATACCGCAAGAAATGCCACTTCCCTCTTTCACTACCTCTGGATAAAAACGACAGAACTGCGACAAAGAATTAAAAGTTATATGACTACTACAACGCATGATTTCAGGAAAATCAGCTTCCGTATAAGCGGGAGAATAAGTATGTGCCTTACTACCGAATTCTTCCAGTGCCAGACGTGCCTCGTAAACAGAACTTGCTGTAGAATGCTCTATGTACTCCCTAAATATAGGAAACGAGCGCCACATAGCAAAAGACTTAAATGCCAGGATGATCTCTACTCCGGCACGGTCAGCAACACTTTTTATGAGAGTGAGGTTCTTTCTCAACAATTCTTCATCCATGATATAGCACGGAGAAGGAAAACAATTGAAATCTATCATATTTTCTTTTTTTAACCAATGATCTTAAAACGGGCAAAGCGCAATAAAAGTTGTTTGTCGCCCGCATTTTTGAAGTGAATGGTAGCTTTGGCATTATCGCCCTGACCTTCCACTTTCATCACTTCTCCCAGACCGAAACGTTCATGCTCGATCAGTTGTCCCGGCTGCACAGCCATTACAGAAGCAGAGGTGGGGGTAGAAGAAGAGGCTGCCGGAGTCACCCGTTTCAGATTGCGCGGAACGCTTGGAGCTATAATATGCTGTTTGGAACGCTGCGGAGTTTCTTTTTCCGTATTATACAATGATTCACGAACATGAGGTGAGCGAGAGAAACCGCCGCTATGTTCCCTACGGAAAGATCCGGCCTCTTCATCAATTTTACTACCAATCCCTGCGTCCTGAGGCAAGCGGAGGAAGCGGATGTCGATATCTTTCAGAAAACGACTGGGGCTACCAAATTCCATTTTCCCATAACGGAAACGAGTACGTGCGTACGAAAGGAAACAATGTTCTTCTGCGCGAGTGATAGCCACATAAAACAAACGCCTCTCCTCTTCCAGCGCACGGGGAGAATCTCCGACCATACCACTGGGAAAAAGATTTTCTTCCATTCCCACCACAAATACATTTCTAAATTCCAGCCCTTTGGCAGAATGAACGGTCATAAGCGTTATTTTCTCATCATCTCCATTGTCCGAGTCCTGATCAGTCAGCAATGATACTTCCGATAAAAAGTCCGTCAATGAAATATTCAGATTACCCTCTTCCATGCGCAAAGCACAGAAATCGCTCATACCATTCACTAATTCCTCAATATTCTCTTTGCGACTAAGATTTTCCGGTGAATTATCTTGGCAGACGTCATTAATAATGCCGGACTGACGGATGATTTCCGTACCAATCTCATAGGCATTTTTCTCCACTGCTCCTTCTATAAATCCACCAATCAGGTCACGGAAGATTTGCAATTTAGAGTACGTGCCTTTATTGAAATTCAATCCGTATGTCAGCGGCTCACAAAGCACAGCCCAAAGACTGATATTGTTTTCCGTAGCAGCAGTAATAATTTTACCTACTGTCGTATCTCCGATACCACGGGCCGGATAATTGATAATACGCTTGAATGCTTCTTCATCATTAGGATTAACCACCAGCCGGAAGTAAGCTATCACATCCTTAATCTCTTTACGCTGATAGAAGGATAGACCGCCATAAATGCGATAAGGCATACCCCGCTTACGCATAGCTTCCTCAAATACACGGCTCTGCGCATTGGTCCGATAAAGTATGGCAAAATCTGAATAGGCATAATGCTCCGAACGGCGCAACTCAGCAATCTTATTGACTACAATATCTCCTTCTTCCACATCACTATATGCCTGAAACACCCCGATGGCTTCCCCTTTCTCTTTTTCAGAGAAGACCTCCTTGCGTATCTGTCTCTCATTCTTTTCAATCAGGCTGTTGGCAGCACAGACAATAGTTTGCGTAGACCGATAGTTCTGTTCCAGCTTGAATACTTTCGTATTGGGATACACTTTTGTAAAATACAATATATTGTCAATATCTGCTCCTCGGAAAGAATAGATACTCTGCGCATCATCCCCTACCACACACACATGCTGATGATCTTTTGCCAACTGCAACACAATGCTGTGCTGGGCATAGTTGGTATCTTGATATTCATCTACCAGAATGTAGCGAAACTGCTCCTGATAACGTGCCAGTACTTCGGGATGATCTCTGAAAAGAATAAAAGTATAAAAGAGTAAATCATCAAAATCCATGGCATCCGCCTGCCTGCAACGATCCCAATAACGATGGTAAATATCCCGGATCGCAGGCATCTTGGCAGCACAATCACCTTCATAAGCCTCCTTATTAGAGGCATATCCCGCAGGAGAAACCAAGTGGTTCTTCGCATTCGAGATACGTGCCTGCACACTACCTGGTTTATAGACTTTCTCATCCAGCCCCATTTCTTTTATGATAGAGCGTACCAGACTTTTACTGTCTGCCGTATCATAGATGGTAAACTGTGAGGTAAAACCAATATTCGCAGCTTCCGCATGCAGAATACGTAGAAATATGGAGTGGAACGTACCCATCCATAAATGGCGTGCCCGTTGATCTCCCACCTGCCGGGCAATACGTTCTTTCATTTCACGGGCAGCTTTATTAGTAAAGGTCAAAGCCAATATATTCCATGGCTGATAACCATTCTCCAACAAATATGCTATCTTGTAGGTCAGCACCCGTGTCTTTCCAGAACCTGCACCGGCTATAACCAATGACGGACCTTCGTTGTAGAGCACTGCAGCGCGCTGTCCTTCATTCAATTCTTCGATATAATTCGCATTCATGTATGCAAAATTAAAAGAATCTTTTTATATTTGTACAATGTTATTCAAACTAAAATCATAAGAAACTATGGAACAAATTAAAAATATGCGACTTTACATTTCTTTTATCTGCCTGTTGGTCTTCTCATGTGCTTCGCCTGTAATGGCGCAAAAGCAAAGTAAAGTAGAAAAGCTCTTGAAATTTCTTGTAAACAATGAGAATGAGAAATTTACAAAAAACCGGGACAAATTAGATGCTGAAACAGCAACAGCTTTTGAAGCAGAAGTCAAACTAATCGATTTGTGCGATCAAATCTGGAATCAGCAAGAGGTAACCGTTGCCAAAGATTTTTTCCAGGCTTATGTAGATGCTACCAAAGCCAACTTTATTTCCATCTGTCAGGAAGCCGGTGCTGATCCGGCCGCAATCCGTAAACGTATGGAAGATAACATCAGTGCCATATTAGATGAATATCCCAATAAATTAGCCTATTCCAGCACTCTGGTAGATGCCGTAAAAGCATCAGGATATGAATTGTCCGATGAAAGCAGAAAACATCTGTATGATGTACATGAAGAGGAATTATGGAAAGATTTCGTACGCAATAAGAACATTCCGAAATGCGAAAGATATCTGACTGAATATGCTGATGGTAAGTATAAAACAGAAGCTATGATAGAATACAATCGTCTGCTGTTCCAAACCGTACAGAAATCACCATCCGCCAGTAACTTTAAGAGATTCTTCGATCATGACCGGCTCAACACATTCTTCGACGGACGTTCCAAGCGGGAGTCTATGGCACAGGCTCTCTCCATTTATGATGATTATCTTTACGGTAACATCTGCAAAGCGCAGGCCATAGCTTCCATTAAGCAGGCTATTGCAGAATATGAGCAGGCCCCTTATTTGAGTCCAGGCGATAAAAAATATACCAATACTCTGGAGTACAAAAAAGACAGTATTGACTATGAGACACTAAAGCTGGAAGTGAACTCTCCAAGCAAACTGGGACTCATCAAAGAATACCTCCTAACTCATAAATACAAGGAATTCCGTGATAAAGCCAACAAGTTACGCGTACCTTTTGAGCAACAATTGATATGGAGTAATCCTACTACCATCCAGGCATACACCCATGGATTATTGATGAAATCCAATGAGACGAAGAATGGAAAGAGTACCCAGAAAACCTATACGTATGATGAAAACGGAAGACTGGTTAGTATCAAGGAAGTTACGGAAGATAAGGGAACCACTACCCTACAGACTAATTTCTTGTATGATTCTCAAGGTAACTGCGTAGAAGAAGTGCAGGTAAACCAAAGAGGCATGAAGGAGGTGTACAAACGCCTGCGTGCTTTCAGTACACTGGGTGTCATTCTTTCGGATTCTGCTTTCTATCAGAGCGGAAAACTGATCGTAAGAAAATATCATCCACAACTCGGTCTGCTGGCAGGAGAGACAGTTTACGAGAAAAACATTCCGGTATCTTCCGTAATCAACCAATATAATAAGAAGGGACAGATCATCAAGAGAGAAGAGACATTCCCATTGCCCAAAGATCCGTTACCCACCCAGGTAAGTAAACAAGTGGATGTATATGAATACGATACTTATGGTTATCTGACAAAGATCACATTTGAAAAGACTCTTGTCAATAGTGATAAGACCAGCGGTTCACTCATATTCTTGTATGACGAATTCGGTAACCAAATAGACAGTAATGCCTATTATGAATATGACAGTACCGGACGCTGGATACAAAAGACAGATCGGGGAGATGCCAAGAATACAGAAAAGATTCAGATTATCTATCAGCAATAACCATAAAAAATACCGTCCGCATAATGAAATACGGACGGTATTTTTATATAATCACTCTATTTTATGATAATCGCTGCGCAATTTCCTGAATAGAAAAAGAGCCTTCCAAAGTACGAACCTGTATCTTTCCATGCAACAAGTTAAAGAAGAAATCAGCTACCTTCTCCGGAATAATTTCACAAAGCTCTCCATTCGCATCAACTCCCAGATCATAGGTTTTCAGCAATTGACTTCCCAACGCCGTAGCTCCTATCAGGAAATGATTTCTCAATTTATCCACATTGACCAGATCCGCAGCCAACACCTTTCCTACTACCGAATAGCAATGCACCAGTACCTTTTCGTCTCCTTCAAACAGTTGAGATTCTTGTTCGTCAGAATAGGTATTCATCTCTATAATACCTGTATTTTCCATCTCGGGAGTTCCTTTATAAAGAGCGCCCAAATCCGCCAGACTTAAATTGAACAGGCGAGCTTCACTCGTGACTTGCATTTCTTCGCCACTGAATGCGCTGGGTAACAGCAACTTTATATCCCCACTAACAGCTACATTCTTCGCATTGAAAGTTCCCACTATACAGTCTTTCATGGTCAACTTAGCCGTAGCAAAAACTCCTCCCAATACTATACAGTCCTCCAATATCACCTCATCCGCAAAAATACTGCCGGCAACGAAAGCATTGCACAATTTTACAGTCTTTCCGTTGATGTCAGCCATGAACATCGGACGGCAATCACGAGCATACGACACCAGAGAATCCGAAGTGGCTACCGTCTTACGCAAGATAATATCCCCTTTCGCATTATTGCTGATATGGAATTCAAGCTTAGTGAACACCGCACCAAGTATTTCCACATCTCCATTCTGTATTTCCAGCTTGCGGGCATAAACAGCCCCTTCTACAATGGTATCGTTCTGTATCAGCACATCCCTTTCCAGTTCAGCAGATGTACGGGGGAGAATAGAACCTTTTACCAGATTCTCACTTAAAATCACTCCATTCTCCAAACTTATTACTTTCAATTCTTTCATAACTCTACTTCTATTTTATAGAACATAAGTAACGGTATTTACGATAAAAAATTCCCGGCAAGTTTCCTCATCATTCCGGCTACCCGTTTTTCATGTTCTGAAGAACCTAATCTTTGAATCTCTCTCTCCAGATGCTTTCCAATGCGCTGCTTATCTTCTTGTGTCATGGCAGGCATGGACGCTTGCTGAACATTCTGACGTACTTTCCAGTCATTGACTCCCATACGTGCAGTCTGTTCATTCATCACGACCTCAGTTTCTTTACTGCCACCAGCAACAGTCTTCTCTACTACTACCACCGGCAACATCCAACGGGCATTTTTACATCCGCCAATCAACACATGTTCTATATGACTGGCCAATTGCTTTTGCCCAAGCAGATATTGCTTGGCACTCTCTATCAATCCGGCAGCCCGCTGCTTCACTGTGATAGCAGAAATACGTGCCTGTACATCCAACTGCTCTTTATGCCCAACTAATGCCATTGCCGACAGAGATGAGTCCGTATTGCGCAACTGTTCCTTGCGGCTGCTTTCCACAAAGCGGAAGCAAGGTTCCATCAACATGTGAATACGTTGCACCAACTCTCTGTCCAAATTCTCAAAAACAGCGGAGTAACGGGTAGTCAGAATATCATAGTCGTCTATCATCACCAACTTACGATTGGCAAGTTCATCAGACTGAGACTGTAATTCGGCAACTACGGCTTCCACATTCGAGCACTCTTCCATATTTTGCATATCCAGACTGGCAGTGATATATCCCAAAAAGCCTTTGGATATATGTTTACCGATTTGCTGAGTACTGGCTATCTTATGGGCAACTTCAGCTGCATTACATGCCACAACAGAGTTACGCAAGCTTTCAATATGTTTACTGCAATCGTGTACGCTACTGTTATAAGGATTGTCGTCTATTTCCAGATAGATATCAATCGGCTCTTCCAGAACTACAGTCTTGGAAGCTGACTTATCGCCTACGGTGAGTGTCACCGTTTCGCTCTTCCGGATCACATCATGTAAGATATGTCTTCGTCCTCCCATAATCAACCCTCCTTCACATTAAGCCAGGTTTCATTCCGGGCCATAAGTTTCTTCATGTTCTCCTTCACTCTTTCATTTAGATCGGAAGTTGCAATCAGTCGTTCCAGCTTTCCAGCCACCATCCGTTGCGATTCTATAGAAACATTTTCCCATCCGGAACCTTCAACCGTGCGTTCCATATTTTCCCGTATCTTCGTGCATGAGCGTTGCCCAATTAATTGTTCAAGTCCTGAAGGCAGTTTCGTTTCCACCACTTCTCCTCTATCTCCTTTTTTCACCAACATGATAGCAGGCAAATAGCGAAGAACAGACTTACCAACAAAGGAGTTCAGCTTTATTCTTTGCATTTTAGCGCTTTGCTGCTTGCATGTAGTGAGAAAATTAGTCATTTGTGCAATTAAAGCTTGCGCATTACGCTTAATATGGGCGGCGGCAATAGCTTGTGTAGTAGCCAGAGATTCCGTCTGATTAACCGGAACGGTACCAATCAGATTATTCAGACGGTTCAAAGTAATGGCAACATCCCACTCGCAGAATCGAATAACAGGTTTGTCCAACTCATGAACACGATTATGCAGAGCTACATCAAGTCCTCGGAATAACTTAGAATAACGCTCTGTCAGAATCACAAAGTCATCTCCCATTCTCTTTTTCAAATCAAGCAACGCCTCTTGTTGCTGTATCAATTCGGACGCATACGCATTTACCGAGCTTAACGCTGTGGCATTTTTCTGTTCTATCTGAGAAGTAACCAGAGAGAAAAAGCCTTTATTAAGCCGTTTGCACAGTTTGTTCGTAGCATCCCTTTCGGCAGCAATAACAGCCGCCTCCATAGCAACCACTGCTGTTGTGACCCCGGAGACCTTATTAGATACAGTATCTATTTTATTGGCCATGTCGCGGGTATCCACTGTAACATCATATTTTGCCATAATCTTTCATTTTCAAGTTTATGAATGCTATTTCTCTTTCTCCAGATCGCTAAAGTCATCCAAATCGTCCAGATCATCCAAGTCGTCCAAATCACTCAGATCGTCCAACTCGTCCGCTGTCTCCGATGCTTTAGGAGTTTCATGAACTTCCGGAGCCGTTGTTGTCTCTGTATTTTCCGGAACTTCCGGCTGTACAGGTTCCACAGCTTCAGCCACCGGAGCCATTCTAATAGTTTTTTCCGCTTCTTCCGCAACTTCGGGTTGTGCCGCCGGTTCATCCACGTTTACGGTTTCAGTCACTTTTGCACTTTGAGGAGCATATCCTGAATAGTCCATAGCCTCGCTGTCATCCACTAATTCAGCATGATGATTGAACACAACATCCTGTCCTTGCTCAGCAATTTCATGCAATGAGTCGGTAGCTACCTGAGCTATATCCAAAGTCATATATTCTTCCACACAATCCTCAACAGCAGGAGCAGGCGGAATATTCGAAGCAAATGCATAAAAAGGATTGATGCCTGCCAAAGGACGGCGACGATCATCCAACAAAGCTACATTATCATTAGCATCCACGATTTCCTTTGCCATTTTATCGCGAAGACTGGCATCAAAGAATTCAATGAATCCATAAACTTTTGCCCGTTCATTAATATCACTCTGCAAAGCTTTCATATATTCCTTGAACTCTTCCTGAGTTTGTTTGAATGATTCAGACTGTTCGGCAAATTGCTGCAAATTACTTTCCAGCTTATCTCCAGCATTCTCCTCCAACTCCTGAGCATCTCCATCCATCATTTGTTGCAACATCCGTGCCTTCATACGATCCAGACGTTCAAAAGTGGATTGTGCAGCAAGGAATTTTGTCAAGTTGCTACGCATAATATTAATCAAATCATCTCCGGAAGTCCGGTTACGCCCATAAAAGTCTTGAGTTTCCCGGTGCCATTGATTCAGATAATCACGCTTCTGATTATCAATGTCATTATAGATATCCAAACGGTTCAGTCGTGTTTCCGCTAACAGATTCTGTACGATAGGTGCTACGATTTCTTCTTGTATCTGGCTGATACCATAAGGCATTGTCGTACGGCTTCCGTCTTCTGCAACCCACGAATGATCCTTCATATCATAGCGCATTCGTGAACTTTCCTTCAATTGGAAAGGTGTGTAGTTCTCCACCGTATCGCGGAAGTTGAAATTCGTCTGGCGGATTTTCTCCAGCTCATCCTTCTCCAACTTCGGTGAATAGTGATTATAAGAGGTTTTCAGAATGGTGAACAGCAATTGATTAGAACTTTCCACCAGCGAATTAGTGGATTTAACCTTCGCTGCCGCAATTGTCTGTACTGCATACCCCACGTTTGAAATCAAACGGCGTAATACATCTTCAAATTGCTCGCTCTGGTCAGACAATGAATGGCGCATTGCATTCAGCGAATTAAATTGCTCTATTTCCTTATCATACGCTGCCGTATCAAATACATTCAGCACAGGCGCTCCCGACGGATTGGCCGTACCATATTCATTCAAATAAGAAATAACCGGCGAATCGGGAGGAATGACAGGCATGCCTACAGAAACAGTATGCAAGTCCGACAAGAAATAAGCACTGTCACGCAGATTACGATCCATACGTCCAAAGTAATCATAGAACTTCACTTTAGGTATAGATGTTGAATAATCCTCTGTGGAAACTTCTTCCACTCCCTTACTTTCTTCTACCAAAGGAGCCGTAGTGGAGAGTTCATCCAGTTCTCTCAATTTCTCGGAAAGTGCTCCCTGGTTATTAACTAATTGCAGTTCAAAGTTCTGTACTGAACTATTTCCGGTATGATCTATCACAAAGCTCTTATTCTCGAAAGGAACCTGACTGGCAACGGGGACATAAACCACCCCCATCTTTTCAATCTTATAGTCTCTGAAAATCTGCTGATGCTTGTTTTCCAGTTCTTTCAACTCCACTCCGACATCATCAATGGATTTACCGCTGGATTTAAACAGCTTGTAGTTTTTCATCCCCCAATAAAGACCGGCTACTGCAATAGCAATACTTAGCCACCCAATTACTGCTATCAATGCAAGACCGACAACAAGAATTCCAATTCCTACGTACATCTGCGTCTGGGCTTTTTTCTTACCCGTAGCATTCATAGTCAACGAATTCTTTAATTCTCCCATCTCCTTTTCTAATTCTTCTTCTTGCGACACTATTTTTTCTGCCGCATCTTTATAAAAATCAAAAAGGATTTTCGCTTGATCCTGATACAAATCTTGCGAAGAAGAAAAAACCTTTCCTTTCATAACCAGATATGTTTTTATAGTAAATAAATAAGAATTTAATTTCTAATTGTAACCTAGCTCCAACAGCTTACGCTCGGCCATTGAAAAGCCTTTCGCTTTAGCTTTCCGGTACCACATAACAGCTTCGAAGATATCAATATCAACGCCTTTTCCTGTTTCATACATGATACCCAGACAATATTGTGCTTCTGCATTTCCGGCATTGGCTAAAGATTTATAAATATCGAATGCTTTCTTGTAATCACCATTCTGCGTTGCTTCCCGAGCTGCTTCCAAAGAGTTAGTCTGAGCTTTTTTCTCTGTTTTCTCAGGTTCGGCCTGTTGTTGAGGTTCATTAACAGGAGTCTTTGCCTCCGGCTGGGCTTTAGGTTGAGGTTGTTCTTCAACTTTAGGCTGCTTTTGCTGCCCTACAGCCTTAACCGGAGTTTCCTCAGGAGTAGCAACAGGCGCCACAGTCGTGGTATCCTGCACCACAGTAATAGTGTCAGTAACCACAGCCGGAGGTGCAACAACTGGCTTAGGTTTGGATGCAAACACAAAATACAAACAGATCAAAACCAAGATCAGAAATATACAGCCACCTATTATATATATAGATTTTCTGGATTTCTTTTGAATAGCAGGAGCTTCTTCTTTTCTTTCCGGATCCGGCTGCTTCACTTCAGGCTCTGGCGATTTTATTTCCGGTTGATTTGATTCAACAACAACCGGCTCACTTTGCTTCATTTCCGGTTCAGCCTGTACAACTTCCGGTTCAACCTGTTTTACATCTGCTTCTGCAAGTTCTGGTTTATCCTCAATAGGTTCTGGTTTATCCTCAATAGGTTCTGATTTTGCTTCAACAAGTTCCGGTTTTGCTTCAGTAGGTTCGGAAACAACTTCAGCAGGTTCACTCTCTACCGATTCTATTTCCGGTTCTACTTGTTCGACCTCCGGTTCCGTTTGTTCTATTGCCGGTTCAACCAATTCATCCGCAATCTCAGTATTTTTCTCTTCTATCTCTTCAAGGACTTCTTCCGTTTTTTCCTCAATAGCCTCTACTTCCTCTGGTTGACCTTCCTCAATCAATGATATTTCCGCTGGAATATCCAGTACAATAGTCTCTTGCCCTGACTTTCTATAAAATGCATCTAAAATACCCCGAATAATACTAAAGTAATAAACTTCCTCCTTAAACAGTGATGGAAAATTCAAATACAACTGTTCAGCCATCTTCCAATACAATTCTTTATCGGAAGTATTGTCACAAGTATCAAACAAATTATTCGCTTCTTTCAATAAAGGCAAGAAACGTAAATTGATTCGAAGCACTTTCAGTCTAAGTACATTCAGGAAATTCGCCTCACATAAATCAGCATATTCATTCAGGTACTTCACCAATTTAGGCACCTTTTCTGCATAAGGTTTTATTTGAATACGCAGCTTGTTGATAGCCTGTTGGCACACCTCACTATCTGCCTGAGGCTTCTTGAAGTTTTCAGCAAGCACAGCCAGCTCCGGAGCTATTTTCTTTAGAATAACATGTTCCACATTCTTCTGAAGGGTAGACCGCAAAAGTTGAAAGCGTTCTGCATCTTTCAAGTTTAAAACAAACTTCTGAGGGAACAGATCTTTCCTGATTGCCTCCAGCATAGCCACCAATGAAACATTATCCACCTCCAAAGCAGCAGCAATGCTTTCGCACTCTTTTAAAGTAAACTTTCCACTCTTTTCAATAATAACCCGACGGATTTTAGTTATCTCATCCAACAAATATGTTCTATTCATAATACCAAATTCATAAAAAGTCTCTAAAAATACATATTATTTTCACCAAAACAACTCTTTTCACGACTTTTTCACTCATATATGCCTATTTCTCACGGTTTTCCGTGACAAACTATATTTTACTTTGGAAAAATTAATAGAATCTGAGAGAACATTTATAAGATACCAAACGTTATATTAACAAAACCATAATTCAAGACAAATTATGAATACGTTATTAACATCTTTAATGCTTATAATTATGACTCACGAAATGCCGAAACTTCCGTATGCAAATAATGCATTGGAACCTGTAATCAGTCAGCAAACCATAGATTTTCACTATGGTAAACACTTACAGACATACGTAAATAACCTCAATAACCTGGTACCGGGTACAGAGTATGAAAACAAAGATCTAGTGACTATAGTAGCCACTGCACCGGATGGAGCAATTTTCAATAATGCCGGACAAGTATTAAATCATACCCTCTACTTCCTGCAATTTTCCCCGAAACCCACTCAAAGCGAGCCTACAGGAAAATTAGCAGAAGCCATCAAACGCGACTTTGGAAGCTTTGACAACTTCAAGAAAGAATTCACAGCTGCCGCTGTAGGATTGTTCGGATCAGGTTGGGCTTGGTTATCAGTAGATAAAAATGGTAAATTACATATTACCAAAGAAGCCAATGGCAGTAACCCTGTACGTTCAGGATTTACCCCCTTGCTAGGCTTTGATGTTTGGGAACACTCCTACTATCTCGATTATCAAAATCGCCGTGCCGATCATGTAAATGCTCTTTGGGGTATCATTGATTGGAATGTAGTAGGCAGCCGGATGAAATAACAACAACATCATAAACTCTTTTTCAAAAAACGCACCTGCGGGAATTATCAGTCCCAAAGGTGTGTTTTGCATATCCTATCTAACATATTTTAAAGAAAAACGTTGGCTACTAAAAGCTTTTATCATTAACTTTGCTAACATAAACGTTTATCAAAAGAAATGAAGCTCATTGTAGTCACAGCACCCACATTTTTTGTGGAAGAAGACAAGATTATCACGGCACTCTTTGAAGAGGGGTTGGATATTCTACATCTGCGAAAACCGGAAACACCTGCAATGTATTCCGAGCGACTCTTAACGTTGATACCAGAAAAATATCACAGGCGTATCGTCACTCATGAGCACTTTTATCTAAAAGAAGAATTCGACCTCATGGGCATTCACTTAAATACGCGCAATCCACATGAACCGCATGACTATTCAGGGCATGTCAGTTATACCTGCCATTCTGTAGAAGAAGTAAAAAGTAAAAAACATTTTTACGACTATGTATTCATGAGTCCCGTTTATGACTGCATATCCAAGGAAGGAATTCTCTCTGGCTACACACCCGAAGAATTGCGTGCGGCAGGAAAAGAAAGAATCATCGATACTAAAGTCATGGCTTTAGGTGGAATTACTCCCGACAATATTCTGGAAATAAAAGATTTCGGATTCGGAGGTGCGGTAGTACTCGGTGACTTATGGAACAAATTTAATGTCTGTACAGACCGGGATTATCTGGGCGTAATCCGCCACTTTAAGAAACTAAAAGAAATGGCGGATTAAAAAGTTAAAAAACATCTATATTAAAATTTCCCATATTCCCTATACTCTGCACTGGCAGGTAAAGTAAAGTAGAAAGTAGATCCCTCTCCTTTTTTCGACTCTACACCAATGCCACCACCATAGTGCTCTACAATGGATTTTGTGATGGAAAGACCTAAACCTGTACCACGAATATTATAGTTCATCTTTACAAAGCGCTCAAAAATAGCACGGCGGCTTTCTTCATCAATACCGCAACCTGTATCAGCTACGTAAAAGTAAAAACTATCATTACTCAGACGACGGTATCCAATTCTGACACTACCTTGTTCTGTAAACTTCAATGCATTCTTTACCAGATTATTAATCACCTGCGCAAAACGTACCCGATCAATCATTAAACGACATTGAGGCAGTTTCTCTACAAACTCGATCTGAATACCCGATGGTCTGGGATGTGCATTCTCCGCAGCACATATTTCCTGAATCAATGCATTTACATCCACATCTCCATCTTTATATTCCATTGTATTGGCCTCTATTTTCGAAAAATCCAATAAATCATTGATCATCTGAACCAGGAAGTTTTTATTATCATTGATTTCTTTCAGAAAAATCATCCGCTCTTCTCTACTTAAATTATCAGTTTCGGCAAGCACATTTGTAAATCCTACGATAGCATTGAGCGGCGTACGTATTTCATGCGTCATATTGGCAATAAAGGCATTCTTCAATTGATTGCTTTCCTCTGCCACTTCATTCAGTTGCTGCAATGTTTTCAAACGCTTGGTTTTATTGATGGACACAACAATCATAATAACCAGAAGCAATAAAATAATAACCCCAAAACAAAGCAGCAGTATTTCATTCTTCTGAAAAAAATCAGTAGCCCAAAGAGCATATAATGTAGAAAAATCCAGATTCATAAAGTTGGTGATTAAAATATTAGGTAATCAGACAGTTTAAGTGATGGCAAAGATAATAAAGAAAAAACAAATATTTGATTATTAGATACATGTTTTTCCAAAAAGATAGGCTGTAAACCTATTTAAAAAAGGTTTACAGCCTATAAATATAAGATTTTAGAGTATTTTATTTCAAATCTTCAATAGCCGCCTGAGCCGCCGCTAACCGTGCTATGGGCACTCTGAACGGAGAACAGCTCACATAATTCAAACCAACTTTATGGCAGAACTTCACAGAAGAAGGCTCACCACCATGTTCACCACAGATGCCGCACTTCAAATCCGGACGGATAGCCCGACCTTTTTCAGTAGCCATACGCACCAGCTGTCCCACACCGTTCTGGTCAAGAACCTGGAACGGGTCTACTTTCAAGATTTTCTTTTCCAGATAAACCGGGAGGAAGGAAGCAATATCGTCACGTGAATAACCAAATGTCATCTGTGTCAAGTCATTCGTACCGAATGAGAAGAACTCAGCAGAAGAAGCAATACGGTCGGCAGTCAAGGCAGCACGAGGTATTTCAATCATTGTACCCACCTTAAAGTCAATACTGTCACCCACTTCAGCGAAAAGTGCAGCAGCTTCTTCACGAATCACCTTTTCCTGTTCTTTAAACTCATACAAGATACCAGTCAGCGGAACCATGATTTCCGGATGTGTTTCCACGCCTTCCTTCTTCAGTTCCAAAGCAGCACCAAGAATGGCACGCGTCTGCATCTGAGTAATCTCAGGATATGTATTACCCAAACGACATCCACGGTGTCCCAACATCGGGTTATGTTCGCAAAGCGATTCTACACGTTGCTGGATATAGTGCAGGCTAACACCCATAGCATCCGCCATTTCCTGCTGACCTTTCAGATCGTGGGGAACGAACTCATGCAAAGGAGGATCAAGCAGACGAACTGTTACCGGACAACCTTCCATAGCTTGGAAGATCCCCTTAAAGTCAGCTTGCTGGTAGGGCAATATCTTAGCCAACGCTTTGCGACGTCCTTCCGCATCTTCCGCAAGAATCATCTCACGCATAGCCTTAATCTTTTCACCTTCAAAGAACATGTGTTCCGTGCGGCAAAGACCGATACCAATAGCACCAAAGTTGCGAGCCACAGCAGCATCATGAGGAGTATCCGCATTGGTACGAACCTGGAGTTTCGTATACTTATCAGCTAGATCCATCAGTTCTGCGAAATCTCCTGAAAGTTCAGCAGCCTTCGTTTCTACCTGACCTTTATAAACCACACCTGTACTACCATTCAATGAAATATAATCGCCTTCTTTCAGCAGAACACCATCTATTTCTACCGTACGAGCCTTATAGTCAATATTCAAAGCACCGGCACCCGACACACAACACTTACCCATACCACGGGCCACTACTGCTGCATGAGACGTCATACCACCACGGGCAGTAAGAATACCCTCTGCAACTGCCATACCGGCCAAGTCTTCGGGAGAAGTTTCGATACGTACCATTATAATACGCTTACCGGCAGCATGCCATTCTGCAGCATCATCTGCAAAGAACACAATTTGTCCAGTAGCAGCACCCGGAGATGCAGGAAGACCGCGAGTCAGAACTTTTGCTTGTTTCAAAGCAGTCTTATCAAATACAGGATGAAGCAATTCATCCAATTTATTGGGCTCACAGCGCATCAAAGCTGTTTTTTCATCAATCATACCCTGATGCAGCAAATCCATTGCAATCTTTACCATAGCTGCACCGGTACGTTTACCATTACGCGTCTGAAGGAACCAAAGCTTACCTTCCTGAACGGTAAACTCCATATCCTGCATGTCCTTATAGTGGTTTTCCAATTTAGTTTGCAGCATATCCAGCTCTTTATAGATTTCCGGCATAGCCTCTTCCATGGACGGATATTTAGCAGCACGCTCTTCTTCGCTAACACCTGCAAGTTCTGCCCAGCGTTGCGAACCAACCTTTGTAATCTGTTGCGGAGTACGGATACCTGCCACAACGTCTTCACCCTGTGCATTGATCAGATATTCACCATTAAACAAGTCTTCACCCGTACCGGCATCGCGGCTGAAACAAACACCTGTAGCTGAAGTTTCGCCCATATTGCCGAATACCATTGCCTGTACGTTGACAGCTGTACCCCACTCATCGGGTATACTTTCCATCTTACGATACAGAATAGCACGTTCGTTCATCCAGGAGTTAAATACTGCGCAAACAGCACCCCACAACTGCTCATAAGCACAAGCCGGGAAATCTTTTCCGGTTTGCTCCTTCACGGCAGCTTTAAACTTCTTCACCAATTCTTTGAGGTCTTCCACTTCCAATTCGTTATCCAGCTTCACACCTTTCGCATGCTTCACTTCTTCAATGATAGCTTCGAACGGATCGATATCCTCCTTATTAGTCGGTTTCATACCCAATACCACGTCACCATACATCTGTACGAAACGACGGTAAGAGTCCCATGCAAAACGGGCATTGCCAGTTTTACGTGTCAATCCTTCTACCACTTCATCGTTCAAACCCAGATTAAGGATTGTGTCCATCATACCCGGCATGGAAGCGCGAGCACCGGAACGTACCGAAACCAGTAAGGGATTTTCTATATCACCGAACTTAGAAGACATCAATTCTTCCACTCTTGCTATGGCGCTTTCTACTTCGCCTTTCAACAGAGCAACTACTTTTTCCTGCCCCATCTCATTATATTCGGTACAAACCTCAGTCGTGATTGTAAAACCGGGAGGAACCGGAACCCCAATAAGGTTCATCTCGGCAAGGTTGGCGCCTTTACCCCCCAAAAGATTTTTCATGTCAGCCTTTCCTTCTGCCTGACCGTTACCAAAGGTATAAACTCTTTTCTTGTCCATAATATAAATTTAAGTTTCTCAATTGTGATTTTTTTCTGTTCGCAAATCTAAGTATATTTCGCATACTAGAAAACTTTTTGAGAAAAAACTTTCTATCAAAATGCAATTTCGACATTGCAATCTTTAATATTTCACTTCATAGAGAGAATTCCCGAAAAAATGTCTATTTTTGCAGAATAATTTATTAGACTGGTGTAAAAGTGGCAAGAAATAGAAAAGAGCTTCCTCTACTGGAGAAAGTGACAATAACGGATGTGGCTGCCGAAGGAAAAGCCATCGCAAAGGTTAATGATTTGGTTATTTTCGTACCTTATGTCGTTCCCGGAGATGTAGTAGACCTGCAAATTAAGAGAAAAAAGCATCATTATGCTGAAGCTGTAGCAGTGAAGTTCCACGAATATTCTCGTGAAAGAGCTGTCCCATTTTGCCAACATTATGGCGTATGTGGCGGTTGCAAATGGCAAGTTCTTCCCTATTCTGAGCAAATCAAGTACAAGCAAAAACAAGTAACGGACAACCTTACCCGCATCGGAAAAATCGAACTTCCGGAAATTTCTCCGATCCTCGGTTCCGAGAAAACACAATTCTACAGAAATAAACTGGAGTACACTTTTTCTAACAAACGTTGGTTGACGGAAGAAGAAATAAAACAGAATGTGGTATACGAACAGATGAATGCCGTAGGTTTCCATATCCCCAACGCTTTCGATAAAGTACTGGCTATAGAGAAGTGCTGGTTGCAAGATGACATATCCAACCGTATCCGCAATGCCGTACGTGATTATGCTTACGAACACAATTATTCTTTCATCAACCTCCGCACACAGGAAGGCATGTTGCGCAACATGATCATCCGCACATCTACCACCGGAGAATTAATGGTTATCCTCATAGCTAAAATAGAAGAAGAGGTAGAAGAATTGAGATTATTCAAGCAACTCCTGCAATATGTAGCAGATACATTCCCTGAAATCACCTCTCTCCTATACATTATTAATAATAAACGTAATGATACCATTACCGACCTGGATGTATACACTTTCAAGGGGAAAGATCACATCTTCGAAGAGATGGAAGGATTACGCTTCAAAATAGGTCCTAAATCATTCTATCAGACAAACTCCGAACAAGCATACAATCTTTATAAGATAGCACGCAACTTCGCCGGACTGACCGGTAAAGAGTTGGTTTACGACCTTTATACAGGCACAGGAACCATTGCCAACTTTGTTTCCAAACAAGCCCGCCAGGTTATTGGTATTGAATATGTACCCGAAGCTATCGAAGATGCAAAGGTAAATGCAGAAATCAACGGGATTAAGAATACATTATTTTTTGCCGGTGATATGAAAGACATGCTGACCCAGGATTTCATCAATCAATATGGGCGCCCGGATGTTATCATTACCGATCCTCCGCGTGCAGGAATGCATCAGGATGTGGTAGATGTTATCCTGTTTGCCGAACCGAAACGTATCGTATATGTAAGCTGCAATCCTGCCACACAGGCACGCGACCTGCAACTGCTCGACGTAAAATATAAAGTAAAAGCCATACAACCGGTAGATATGTTCCCCCACACCCACCACGTAGAAAACGTAGTGCTTCTGGAATTAAGAAATGAAGACTGAAAATTTTATCACTAATCACTAACCATTAATCACTATCAACGTGGCAAAAGGAAAAATAGTAGCGCGAGCCCGCACCCAATATACGGACTACACAGTAAACGAACCGATGGAACTTATGGAGTTTCTGGCAGCCAAGATGCCGGATGCCAGCCGTACCAAACTAAAATCATTGCTCAGCAAGCGAGTGGTATTCGTAGACAGTGTGATCACTACTCAATATAATTTCCCGTTAAAACCGGGTATGAAAGTACAAATCAGTCGTGATAAAGGCAAGAAAGAATTCCATAACAACCTGCTGAAGATTGTATATGAGGATGCATATATCATAGTAGTGGAAAAGATACAAGGCCTGCTATCAGTCAGCAGTGAACGTCAGAAGGAACGTACAGCATACCATATTCTAAATGAATATGTTCAGCGCTCTAATGGACGCGGTAGCAACGTGTACATCGTTCATCGCCTCGATCGTGACACTTCCGGACTGATGATGTTTGCAAAGGATGAAAAAACGCAACGCACATTGCGTGACAACTGGCATGAGATTGTAACCGACCGTCGCTATGTAGCCGTAGTCACAGGAGAAATGGAAAAGAATGCAGGTTGTGTCATATCCTGGCTTACAGATCGTACGCTTTATGTTTATTCCAGTCCAACAGATGACGGAGGGCAGAAAGCAATCACACACTATCGCACAATTAAGCGTGCCAATGGTTATTCCCTTGTAGAGTTGGATCTTGAGACCGGTCGTAAGAACCAAATTCGTGTGCACATGCAGGACTTAGGGCATCCTATTATTGGTGATGGCCGCTACGGAATAGAAGACGTAAACCCCATTGGACGCTTGGCGCTTCATGCCTTCAAGCTTTGTTTCTACCATCCGGTTACGGGAGAGTTGATGAAGTTTGAAACGCCTTATCCGAATGAATTCAAGAAGTTATTTTTGAAGAAATAAAAGGATATAAGCAAAATAGCCCCCGCAGATTGAAGTGCGGGGGCTATTTATTAATAAATTTAAGTTCTCAATAACCAACTCTACGCAAAACTAATGCCCGAGCCTCGTCATCATAACCATCCAAATAGTCTTCATAAAAACTATAATACCATCCTGAAATAGATTTTCGATCTGCGTATGAACCTGTAATACAAGCTTTATCACCACGCCCAAAATCCAAAATAATAGTTCCCGAAGATGCTGTCCAATAACGTTCATCTTCAAAATACCAATCGAATGTACCAGAATCACCACCCTCTATACGAAAGCTACCCGTCCGATTCTCATTAAATAGGAATGAAGCATCACGATTACCTACCGTTCCAGCCCATGTACCAGGCAACCAATATTCCGTTTCATCCTGATCATCACAAGCTGTAAGCCCAATGAAAAGGACTGAAAGAAAAAATAGCTTATAAATTAAGCGTTTCATAAGGCATTATTATTAAAAATTAGTACCTACCATCATCACAATCATTCCATTCAATTTGCCGGATAAATAGTTCTCACGTACCCATACATTATCAAAGTACTTTATTTCACCGGCACCATAGTTCAAAATCAAACCTTCCATTGTTTTATCTATCCATTTCCACGTAAAAGTACGTGAAGTTGTTTCATAAGGGCGACTTTCTCCACTACGATAATATTCCCAAATCTCCTGACCAGAATAATCAGCTTTAGCAAATTTTAATTGATGACTACATAACACTTCAACGCCGTCTTTGTTCTCTGTTGTGTATTCTTCTACCCATTTTTTTGCGCATAGTTTTTCATCACTGTTTCTCAAATAATCGTCAGTGTAATACTCATCACCACATGATGACAACCCCATGACAATCATCAGTAAAAAAAGTATTTTTCCAACATTCAAAGTTTTCATAATTCGTTTCGTTTAGTTAATACTTGCGGACAAAAATACGAAAAGATATTGAAATGTTTTAATATTTCGCCTGATATTTCTTGTAGAAGGTCAGAAACAGGATAAAACCTACCATAGCGAAAGGCACTCCAGCCAGTGCCGGATAACGGTATCCACCACTAATGGCTAATCCTCCCACATAGGCTCCAATAGCATTTCCGAGATTGAATGCTACCTGTACACAGGCTGCTCCCAGCATCTCTCCCCCTTTTGCCACACGGATTATCAGCACCTGTTCCGGACTGGAAACCGCAAACAGACCGGCCGTACACAGACACATCAACAATGCAGATAACCACGGATAAGGAGACAGGAAGAATATCAACAGCAATACAATACAGATCATAGCCTGCACAGTAGTCCCCACTTTCCCGGGAGTATAACGGTCGGAAAGCCGTCCGCTAACCAGATTACCTACCACCATGCCAAAGCCCGCCAATACCATCAGCGCGGTAATGCTTTCCGCAGTAAATCCGGACACCTCCGTCAGCAACGGATTGATATAACTATACCAGCAAAAAACACCTCCGTTTCCTAAAGCCGTTGCACCCAAAATCAGCCAGGGAGCCGGTGTTTTCAGGAATCGGAATTGCCCCTTAAATCCAGTATCTTTCAATCCTTCCACATGAGGCACCCAACGCCAGATATAATAAAGTATAATCACACCCCAGCAACCTACCAATAAGAAAGTGACACGCCAGGAAATGGAATTACTCAAAGAAGTACCCAGTGGAACTCCGAACAGATTGGCTATGGTCATCCCCGCTATCATTATTGATACAGCCTCGGAACCCTTTCCTTTATCAGCCAACTTTTCCGCCACAATAGAGGCCACTCCGAAATATGCACCATGAGGAAGTCCGGAGATAAAGCGTGCCAGCAATAACACCCAGTAGTTAGGTGCCAGTGCCGCACAGGTATTTCCTACCATCATCAAAGTAACCAATGCCAATAAGATATGTTTTAATGGATGCTTACGGGCTAAGATCAATACAGGTGCACCTACACAAACTCCCAAAGCGTATGCGGAAATAAAATGTCCCGCAACAGGAATACTGATACCTAAATCTTTAGCTACATCGGGCAAGATGCCCATCATGACAAATTCGGCAATCCCTAATCCCAAGGTGCCGAATGCTAATGCGATAAGACTCTTCTTCATACCTATTTTACCTACAAAAAACCAATCTTTTACCGGGGCGCAAAGGTAGTGTTTTTTTTATTTCAATGATAAACTATTTAAGTCTCCATTTTGTTTTTATAGATAAACAGAATATAAAGATGAAAACAATTATTATAAGTATTTTTATGGCAATGATGGCAATAGCTGCTCAGGCACAGCAAAAGAGTTTCTACGACTTTACAGTCAAGACCATTGATGGAGAAGATATATCACTTTCCACCTTTAAGGGCAAAAAAGTACTGGTAGTTAATGTCGCTTCCAAATGTGGATTTACTCCGCAATACGCTAAGCTCGAAGAGTTATATGAGAAGTATGGAAAGGATAATTTTGTAATAATCGGCTTTCCTGCTAATAATTTCCTGAGTCAGGAGCCGGGCAGTAATGAAGAAATCAAAGAATTTTGTACATTGAATTATGGAGTAACCTTTCCTATGATGGCTAAAATCTCTGTAAAGGGAAAAGACATAGCTCCTTTGTATAAATGGTTAACCCAGAAGAGCGAGAACGGTGTGCAAGACGCAAAAGTCGGTTGGAATTTCCATAAATTCCTGATTGATGAAAACGGGAAATGGGTAGCTTCTTATGGTTCATCCACTAATCCGTTATCAGAGGAAATAGTGAAATGGATTGAAGAGTAACTTTCCTGTTTACCCCCAAAAGATAGCCGGCAACACAAATCAAATGCGCTGCCGGCTTGTTTTATATAAACCTTATACTTAAAGCGTCATTGCCTGTCCACCAATTGCGCCTACAATAGCACTGGCTATGGCAATTATCATCTTCAAAATTACATTCCAACCCGTTTTCTTCATAGTGACCTTTTTTACTTTAATTATTAGTTTTCATTAACCAAGAGGATTTTCATCCAATCCTCCGTCGCCCGAGCTATCTCCCGAACCGCTGTCCGAACCACCTCCCGCAGGAATATTCGACAACCCTTTCAGATAATCGTCCAAGCTGACCAGATCCAACTTTTCACCTGCACGGGTAGCAGTCTTGGTTATCTTCAACTCTTTATTGGCTTGAAAGCAGATACGGACACTATCCACACTCTTGGCCGTAACATCCTCCGCCTTGTCCGCCCCTTTCGACTTGGCAGCCAGCATAAATACGCCCAATCCGCCAATATTCACCGTCTTACCTTCCAGCAACTGCTCTTTCAGCTTCTCCACAAAGTTCTGCACCACACTTCTGATATCACCGATAGAAAGCGATGAACGGTCCTGCATCTTCTGGGCAACAAATGCCAAGTCTACACTTTGACCCAATGTTACTAACTGCGGGAAATACTTCTTGGGAGAATTCTCAACCCGAGGGTCGGACGGTCTCTCTACCGTTCTAAAAATTACACTCATACTTTTTCATTTAGAGATTTAAATTCCGTTTTTAATTCACTCATTTCGTTGATCAACGATGCAAAGGTGAGGATTAAATCTCTAATAAAAGAAGGAAAAAAGGCAGCGAGAGCAGTTTTTCTGAGAAAAGTTGTAAGTAGCTATAAATCAAACCTTGATAAAAAAAGGTTCAAAGGCATCTCACCGGAGAAATAGAAATAAACCCTTCCCGCATGAAAATAGTCTATAAAATATACTGACTGGAAACGTGATTATTAGTAATATACTTAATAAAATAAGTACCCTCTACTATTGAAAAGAAAATGTACCAAGTAGTATTTGCATTTCTTTGATAAGTAATATATTGCATATCCTTACCATATCGTTCAAAAAAGACGGGAGCCTTTTTCTTTAATTTAGAATTTATGTTTTGTTGAATATCAGAAATTAAGTCCTCTACGTAAGAAATGGCAAAAGGATAAGTCCCTAGGTATTCTTTTTCAATAAGCACTTCTATAAGTTCATATAAATCCTCTTCAACTTCAGGTGCAAATACAACTTTCATTCGAACAAAGCTTTTATACGAGGGCGAAGCCTATCCAATAATTCTTCACCGGAAATAGCCAATTTTATATTGTCCCGTTCACTCGTGACAGTGCCAGAATCTATCTTTGAATAAACAGCCATAGACTCACTTACTTTCTGCAGTATCGGTTCTTGCTCTTTATATACTTTAGACTTACCCATATCTCAATATATTTTCTACAAAGGTAATTTACAATATTGAATTATCCTAATAATCATTCAATAACTTGTACTTTCAGATTCAGAACCTATACTACAGTAAAAACTTCTATGAGTTCTACGCAGAGAAAGTACACTTTTCATCCAATAATGTAATTGTCCCCCAAGTTGAGAGACAATTACAAGTAGCTGATAACTATAGAATTATCTTCGACATACCTTGGGAACATCAAAAGGTGATAATTAGCAAAGCCCAAAACATAGAAGAAGCATTTCAACTATTGTAAGAGCTTTTAAGGCTATGGGTGTAAAAACGTATGATATTCTGTTGGCAATAGCACTGGAATATCTGAATACTTATAATCTTTAATATTTCGTGTTATTATACCTTCAACTGAAGCATCTTGTAACGCAGTATAATGCTGTATAGCATCTTCATAATCAGAAAATTCAGAATACACAACATTAGTATCTACAAAATAGCGCTTCATCAGATTCTTTCTTCCATCTCCTTTTTATAGTCAAAATCCTTAGGTAACTTTACAACTCCACGTAGTTTAGAAGAAACCGGAGTTGTTTTTCTCTTTGATTGAATCTGCACCAATTTGCGCAACTGTCCCTCTAATATTTCAGATACAGTTCTTCCTCTACTTTTTGCGTATTGGTTAAGACTTTCCAATAAGTTATTGTCTAACTCTATTGTTAAATTCGTTGTCATATCTCGTTCTCCTTTCTACCACAAAGATACCAATTAATTCAATCCACAAGACTTCACTACTACTTTTCAATCTTGTGCCGAGTATCCTTGTACCATCTTTCAAATAGGTTGTAAGGGACTTTGTTTGCGGTGCAGAATTTCTGAATAGAGATTCCTACGGGGACGACTTCGGCCTTGTAACGAACAAAGAGACGTTCAAAATCATTGTAGCTGTACATGAATTCTAATTTTCAATTATACAGATACAAAAATAGGGGATTACCTCATCGCGTGCAAGACGTCATAATTGGATGCTAACGGATTATGTAAATATAGAAAATATTACCTCTTAGAACCCCTCAAATACCCTTCATTTAGTATCTCTACTTCATTTTCTCCTATAATAATAACTCCCCACTTTTTTTTATATTCTATTTTTTGATCCTGGTTCATAACAAATGCGTCAAAAGGAGCTATACTACTTATGTGTGAAAACAAACTATTCATCTTCCTCACAATAATTAAGCATATTATTAAAATCGCTCATAATTCCTTGCATAATTCTATTAAAATAGTTGGCTCGAATCAGCCCATCTTTGTCTTGAATCGTACCATTCACACTGTGAATATCCGCTCGCATCATTCCATTTTCAATTTCCCATACAGCAACTTCTTTAGAATCCAATACGACTTCTTTACAGTCAAGCTCCTGATACTCCTCTTTCGGCATTTTATTCTTCACAGCATAAGCCATTAAACAATTATTCAATGCATATAGAATATAAGGACTATGAGTAGTAATAACTAAACGATGATTTCTTCCATGATTAATAGCGGTAAGTAAGTAAAATAAAAGATCACGTTGCGCTTCTGGAAATAAGTTTTGTTCAGGCTCTTCAATTATAAACTGCGTATGAGTATACACCTTTCCTTTTATAAAACCTGCCAGACGTCTTTTCAATTCTTCCAATTCATCCGAAGTTCGGTTATTACCAGTCTGCAATCCTTCTAACAATTGGGTAATCTTCTCACTTTCAGCATAAGAGTAAGGTTTTTCCTCTTCATATATCCCTTTTGAGAGCCAATCTATTAGTAGTAACAAAGGGACAATTGACTGTAACCCGCTAGACGCAGTACGCAAAGTTAATTTCTTACCATTTTCCATTTGCAACACGTCTGTATCACCATCTCCTGAATAATATTTTATTCCCATATTCAAGACCTTCATCTTGTGGTCAACCGGATATTTGCGTTTAGCATCATACCAATTTTTTATAAAATCCAAAAGATTATCATTATCTTCTGCATAATTGCGCAAATTAGGAACTACAGAAACAAAATTACGTTCCGCAGGAATATAAATAACTTTAGGATTTATTTTCTTATCAAGAGATAGAAAGAAATACTCTTTCTCAATATAATGTTCCGTATAATATTCATCATATAACACCGGGATTTCTTCTTTTTCTTTCCAATTATAAACATATGTCAAATTTTCACCGGCATAATATATCAACGAGTCTTCATTAAAATAAGAACCGGACAATTTGTGATACGACCGCAAACGCTTATAAGCATCTTTCCATGCCATTTTCTCTTCAAATGCATTTGTCTTTTCCATCCAAGTACAGAAACTTATAATCTTCGCCAATGTACTTTTACCACAACTTTGTGGTCCCATGAATACATTTACTTTTTTTAAGCTCTATATCCACACTCTTGATAGGCCCTATATTTTTTACAATCAACCGACTCATACTATCACATTCATATTTATCTCTTGCAAAGAAACAAATTCCACTCCAAATATCCTAAAATCCATCTTTCTATTTTAAAAAGAAAACCCCGAAACTTTCAGTTATTGAAGTTTCGGGGTTCAAAGTGCTTTTGAAAAAAAGTCATCTCTTATAGCACTTTTTTATTTGCTCTACAATATAAGCCACATCTTCATCCGTCACCCAAGGACCGGCAGGAATACATAAACCCATATTAAACAAACGTTCAGAAACACCATTCACATAACAAGGATTAGTTGCATAGACAGGCTGCAAATGCATAGGTTTCCACAAGGGACGGGTCTCAATTCCCTGTTCATCCAGTTTACGCCGGACCTCATCATAATTAGTACCGGTCTTCACTGGATCTATCAGAATAGTAGACAGCCAATAATTAGCATTGAAACGACCATCAGGATTAGATTTCAACGTTATACCATCCACACCTTCAAAAGCATTCTCATAAAGAGCATGTACATGGCGGTGATGCGCAATATGCTCATCCAATACGGTCATCTGACCACGACCGATACCCGCACAAATATTGCTCATACGATAATTGTAACCGATCTTTTCATGCTGGTAATGAGGGAAAGGTTCACGAGCCTGCGTAGCATAAAACATGGTCTGCTTCTTGGCGCTTTCATCAGGAACGATCAAAGCCCCGCCACCCGAAGTAGTGATCATCTTATTACCATTAAAAGACAACACGCCAAAGGTACCGAAAGTACCGCACTTCTGCCCCTTAAACTCAGAACCTAAAGCTTCCGCAGCATCCTCCAGCACAGGGATTTCATATTTAGCGGCTATCGCGCAAATCTCATCAATCTTGGCAGGCATACCGTAAAGATGAACAGGAAGAATAGCTTTCGGCTTCTTACCTGTTTTCAAGATTCTGTCCTTAATGGCTTCTTCCAGCAAAACAGGGTCCATATTCCAAGTATCCTCCTCACTGTCGACAAACACAGGTTTAGCTCCCTGGTAAGCTACAGGATTGGCCGACGCACAGAACGTAAACGACTGGCAGATAACCTCATCACCGGCTCCTACACCAAGTTGGATTAATCCCAGATGGATAGCTGCCGTACCCGCAGATAAAGCTACAACTTCCTTATCCTGTCCTACAAAATGTTTCAATTCATCTTCGAAAGCATTCACGTTGGGGCCCAAAGGAACAACCCAGTTAGTATCAAAAGCTTCCTTTATAAAAGCCTGCTCCTTGCCGCTCATGTGAGCAAGGCAAAGATAAATTCTCTTGTCCATAAAATTATGTGATTATAAAACTATAAATCGAGAAGTAAAAAGAGTAAGAAAAGAAGGATTATTTACGCCATAAATAACAAGGTATAAACAACCATTTTATGATATTACAAATCTTTCCCAAGTATTGTATAAATAATGATTTTAATATCATTCCAGAAAGACCAATTATCCAAATATTCTATATTAATCCTTACTTTGTCAGGGAAAAGCACCTCATCATTGTATTTTTGAGGATTTTCCTGCTGTGTTAATAATTCTTCTTCATTCCGGTATTTCAAACTGGCCGGGCCAGTAATACCGGGTTTCAAAAGAAGCATTCTTCTATTGTCCCCTTCAAGTTTATCAGCATATCCCGGGACATCCGGCCGAGGACCAACAAAACTCATATCCCCTATCAACACATTCCATAATTCTGGCAACTCATCCAATTTATATTTCCGCAGTTTTGCCCCCAAAGGAGTAATACGACTCTCTCCCTGTACAGATACCGAACTTCCGGAATGATTCATCGTCATGGAACGGAACTTATACATGATAAATAACCGTCCGTGCTGCCCTACCCGTTTCTGCTTAAAAATGATAGGACCACTTGGCATTTTAATACGAATTAGAAAGGCAACTATAAATAAAATTGGACAGAGAAAAAAAAGACCGAAGAATGAAAATAACCTGTCGAAAATTAATTTAATCAACATATACTACATCCGTTTAATTACAGCATTAAAGACATAACCACAAAAACAAAAAGCCGAAAAAAGGACAGAGAGATGTTCTATTTTTCTATATACTCTCCAAACATCTTTTGCTGCTTTCCATTTCTTAGCCGTATTTGAGGTTGAAACCAGACGATAACCCGCCAATACTTCCTTTATACCATAAGCCTTATATCCCCTCTTCATTATCAAAAGCCAAAGCGCCATATCATGACTACTCTTAATAAGAGGCATGCGAAAATCACCTACGATATTGCGATCAATAACGACTGTTAAACATCCAATAATTGTATTCCGCAAATATTGACGATAAGATAAAGAGCTTGGTATACGTATAAAACTACCCGTTTTTTTCCCATCCTCTTCCATCACATAATATTCAGAATAAGTAAATGCATACTTATTCTCCTTCATAAAAGCAAGTTGCCTTTCTAGTTTCTCAGGCTCCCACACATCATCACTATCTAAAAATGCTATATATTGTCCGTTAGCATGTTCTATTGCGACATTCCGGGCAGCAGCAGCCCCCACATTTTTCAGAAGTGAAAATAGTTTAATACGCTGATCTTTATCAATTATTTTTTTTATAACTTCAACTGAAGAATCTTTCGAACAATCATCAGCTATAAGTAATTCCCAATTTTGATAAGTCTGCACAATCACCGACTTAATACTCTCAGTAATGAAACGTGACGCATTATAAGATGGCATGATAATGGAAACAAGCCCATAATCTTTTAACTCATTCATAGCTATTCACCAATCGTAGTATATCTAAATCCTTCAGCTTCCAGTTCATCCCGATGATATATATTACGACCATCCACAATAATATTACCAATCATTATTTTCTTAATCACATTCCATGAAGGTAAGCGGAACTGACGCCACTCCGTCATCAAAAGCATGGCATAAGCACCATCTACACAGTCATAAATATTATCAGCATACGTAACCGTATCACCAATACGACGCTTGCATTCTGCCATAGCAATAGGATCGAATACACGCACTTTAGCGCCTGTTTTCAGTAAGCAATCAATTATTACCAGAGCCGGTGCTTCACGCATATCATCAGTTTCGGGCTTAAATGCTAAACCAAGTACAGCAATTGTCTTATCCTGCAGAGATTCCCCTTCTGGCATCATTTTCTGGAGTTTCTTGAAAACAACCCCCTTTTGGTATTCATTTACCTCTTCCACAGCTTCAATTACCCTCATGCGATACCCCATATCCATACCAGTATGTACCAGCGCCTTTACATCCTTAGGAAAACACGAACCACCATAACCACAACCAGCATAAAGGAATTTAGCACCAATTCTAGTATCTGTCCCTATGCCTCTTCGCACATTATGAACATTTGCACCGACTAACTCGCATAAGTTGGCGATATCATTCATAAATGAAATGCGAGTAGCCAACATTGCATTAGCTGCGTATTTCGTCATCTCCGCACTAAGAATATCCATGAAAATAACTCTAAAATTTTGCAGTAAAAATGGTTGATAAAGCTTCGTCATTACCTCCTCTGCACGACTACTTTCAATACCTACGACTACACGATCTGGACTCATAAAATCCTTAATAGCAGCGCCCTCCTTCAAAAATTCCGGATTAGATGCTACATCAAATGGAACATCCACCCCACGTTTATCCAACTCTTCTTGAATAACTGCTTTCACCTTCTTGGCCGTACCAACAGGGACGGTCGATTTAGTAACTAGAATAGTATACTTATTGACATTCTGACCAAACTGACGGGCCACAGCCAGCACATACTTTAAGTCTGCAGATCCATCCTCATCAGGAGGTGTGCCTACTGCGCTGAATACCACCTCTACATCATCGAGCACAGAAGTCAAATCAGTAGTAAAATGCAATCGACCATACCCTACATTACGTTTCACTAACTCCTCCAGCCCAGGTTCATAAATAGGCATCTCTCCCTCATGGAGTTTATCAATCTTCTTTTGATCTACATCAACACAAGTTACATTAGCACCCATTTCTGCAAAACAGGTACCTGACACCAAACCAACGTAGCCGGTGCCAACAATTGCTATATTCATAATGATTTAAATTGAATTATTTTTTTAGATTTTTCAAATTCTGATACCCACTAAATGCCAAGCTGATTAATCCATAAAGTATAAATAAAAAATCAGGTATATCCTAATGGCAAAAACTTATAATAATCACAAGAATGATAAAGTAAGTATTCAAGCAGCCTCTAGCACAAAAGATCAACATATAAAAGAAGTAAGAAATATCCACCGACTAGTTAGCGTCCAATTTTGACGTGTATCCCAAGGAAAGCCGCCACAAGGCGGTTTCCTAATAAATAACGTCAAAAAAGATACTGATTTTTAATGTTTGTTATTGATCCAGTCCGATTGTCAAGGGTAACAAATGTTCATAATCCCTACGTCCTTTAACAATCTCGCTGAAAAATCTCTTGAAATAATCCAGCACTGACACACCCTGCATCTTGCATGTCGAGATGATGGTATGATATACCGCCGAGACGCGGGCCATCCTGTCACTGCCGAAGAATAAAGAGTTCTTCCGCTCACCCGCCAAGGGACGGATAAAACGTTCGGCAATGGAATTGTCGATTGAATAAGAGCCGTCATTCAAGTAGGCGAACAGCTGGGTCCAGAAAGTATTCATATAACTTATGACCTTCTCCATCAACTCTCCGCGGGGCGGATGACCGTCACTGAGCAGGACGTCAAGCTTACTGCGTAACTTTATGATTATTTCCTTGGTCTTTAAATTATTCCGGCAAAGCTTTATCTGTTCAGGGGACAACCCGCCTTCCTCATACTCACGCTCCAGTTTGTAAAGCTCACCTATCAGTTCCAATATGAATGCGGCATCCTTATCATCACCCTGCTCAAACGCATACTTGAACTTCGCACGGGCATGGACCATGCAACAAAGATGTTCTATATCGACCATATGGTCATCCAAATACATATAGACATTGTAGCCGTCCGACTGAAGCGCTTTCACCTGGCTGTCTCCCAGAATATGCTTCAGGGCATCCCGTCCCCTGGAACCGTCCTCGTAGCAATAGATTACCACTCTGGACAGTCTGTTGACCAAGCACCAGATGTATTTTTTCTTGCAGCATCCCTCACGCCTTACCCGGCACCAGGTCTCATCACGGTTTACAATGGAGTCCTTCTCCAGACAACTATTTTTAAGATAACCAATCAAACCGCAGAAATGAGCGGAGCCTTTCTCCAGCCAGTTGGTCAGGCTCATACGGCTCAAATGCATCGATTCACCCGACAATCTGTACATTTCACGATAAAGAGGGGGATCAAGAACATATTTGTTGAAAGCAAGATAAGCAAGGAAAGAACCCGAAGCGTGCGTTCCCGGAACAACGTCAATGATTTCAGGCTGACCCATGAAAGGGAAATAGCCTTCGTGAATTTTCCCGTCCAAAGTTTTATAGCGGATAACCTCGTAATCATGCTCCACAAGACTGCTTATCTGCTCATAGGCATATTTACGGAAACGTTTGATGATGATGGCACCTGCGGGCAGATGGCGGATATCACTGTCATGACAAACCGTATTGTCGGCACTCATGGTACGGTAAGAAAGTCCTTGACGATAAAGACGGGACTCTTTTGATTTTGCAGCCACGTCCTCTTCCCGCACAGGAGCCTCACCATGCTGCGGCAAGGAGGAGCAAAGGGATTGGGGAGTACAGTCGAAATCATCCTTGTCACGGGTAGCGTCCTCTTCGATCTCCTGCTTCTTTTTATGGATACCCTTTTGGCTCTTACCACCATAAAGGTTCTTGTTGCGGACTTTTAGCTGCTCTTCCAATGCTGTTATTTTAGACAACAAATTACCGACCAGTTGTTTATAATCGTCACGCTCTTTTTCTGCGGTCATGGCAGCCTTCTGCAAAGACAACAGTTCATCAACCTTGGACAACAGTTCATCTATCCAGACCTCGTCACGTCAGATGCGTTCAGCGTCACGCTCACGGGCAGCCATCAGCGCTATTATCATTTTGGATTTTTCCTCAGGGGTCATATCTGAATATGGGTCTGCAAAAGGTACAGGAGTCTCCTCACGTTCCTTCAGCTTCCTTGCGGAAGAAAGTTGTTTCATTCTTTCCAACTCATTCATATTCAGTATCTTTGGTACTTCAAAGATACAAAAAAACAATGAAATAAAAGAATATTTTTGCTACTTTTCACTTGTTAATTATCTGATTCTCAACTTTTTAACAACAGGAGATTCCAACAAGAGAATGACATCCTGCCAATGGATTGAATAAATACTTTCATCACTATCATAGCTGACATGCATAAACTTGTATCCGGGTCTGAAACGTTTCTCAAACATGCTGTAAGAACGTCGGTAAACGCACCAGACGTAAATCTTTAGACATCACGATAAAGACATCACCATCCTCCGGCTCACGATTCAACTGTTGATGGATGATGGATAGGACCTTATCATATTTACAGCGCATATCATGGAAATCACGGATAAAGAAAAAGCGGTTGAGCCCTGTTATATTCAACATAAGCCCTCCAGTTTCTCTACTAAGCTTTTCAAACCTTCGTAGCTTAAATTTTTCTGACTGAGATGAACACCATTGCTCATGTGGATATCAACCAGAATTCGAAGTTCGGCATGCGAAGAAAAACTAGTATCCGCTTCCGGCTTTTGTTCCGGGATTGAGGAAGCAATTTCCTTCATTCCGGCTTCCGGTGAAGGAGCGCCCAAAAACTGAACAGGAATTATCTTCTTTCGGGTATCCTTGTACCATTTCTCAAAAAGGTTATAAGGTACTTTGTTGGACAGACAGAATTTCTCAAGCGAAACACCCGCAGGGAGGCCTTCCAATTTATAGCGCAAAAATAGACGTTCAAAATCATTGTAACTATACATAAACTTTACTGTTGATTTAACGATAGCAAAGATCTGGCTTTTATTGCGTTTATCCTACACGGCATTTTTGGACGCTAACCGATAATTAGTCCTTAAAGTGTTACATAACTAAATATACTAAGAATTCATTTCTCGTCATCTTTTTAGTTCTAAATTGAAGTATTTTTTAGAAACTAATTATTTATGCTTTCTATGAGATAGCCTAAAGATTCTTTTCGAAGTTCTTCTATACGGCTATTTACAATATTCCAGTCTATAGGAGACTTGGCATCATGAACTGTCATGCCATCACTTAAAATTCTATTTTCAAGTCCAAACCTTTTTAGCAAAGTGAGCAGTCGTTCATCCTTGCCACTATCACCTATAAGTGTAACAACAAAAGGTCTATTAAATATTATTGACATGGCTGTACAATGAAAAGACGCTGTAAAAACGAGTTCTGCGCTATTAATAACACTAAGAAAATCCGTTGGTGACATACTATACTTTACCTTAACCTTCGAAGATATGAAATCACCTATACCTGTTGCTCTTGCCAATTTATAATGCTTCATCCCTTTCATGTCATAACCTATTTGATTTATAAATGCTTCAAACTGATTATCTTTATTGGTATAGCTAAACACAAATGGCTCTTTAATCGGCTCTGTCATTTTCAGCCAGGATTCTTTTGTTAAAAGGAAAACCGGATCCATAACTAGTTTAGCATCTCTGCCAGTCAACTGTTTGATGAGTTTAACTCCGAATATTTCACGAGTGCTTATATGCTTGATTTCTGACAGATATTTCTTATAACAGTCAAGATATTCATCAGGTATCTCACTCATACCAAAACTAGAAGAGTAAGATATTTTTTTTTCATTATCATCAACAAAATCAAGTAGGAATGCAGTATCATAACCATTGCACACACAATTCCACACCTGATCACTTCCAACTATAAACTTATCAAATAGACTATTCGCTTCCTTCGCTTCGTCAGAAGACTTATACATTTTATGCGTCTTCTTCAGATTAGCCTTATAGAATTTATCAAATCTATATTTTCTTAATTCCATAAAGGGCGTTCCTAATGTATAAGCTAATGCAGACAACCATTTCTTATGATTCAGGCTATCTACAATATGAAACATCATATCATATTCGTGTTTTCTAGACATATTTTGATAATCTAAGTAAAGATTATCGAAACCATGTTCAGTTAAAGCTCTTTGCAAAGCATATGACTGAAGAGCTGCACCATAATTAGCTGCAGTATGGAATGAAAGCAATGCTATTCTCATTAATATATTTTAATTATAGAATTTAATCTCTGGTATGCACTTAAAGCCAAAAAACGAATGTATTTTTTTTGCCTTATTGACTAAATGAAGTATATCATTAGCTGTGGCATTATCTATATTTGATATCCAATTAGAAGTCTTCTTTGAAAACATAGCACTACCATATTTCATACCCCTTATTAAACGAATAATAATAGGGTTGTAGCTAATAAATACAGAACCACAGCTCGGCTTATCGGCCGACAAATACTTCTTGGAATAATCCAACCTTTCCTTTATCAGCCTTTCTGTTTCTTTAGCGCTCTGTTCTCTGAATTTGAAAGAGGCTTTCAGGATAATTGCATACATTTCTTGGAATGGTGAATGCCGATAGCTATATCCTTCTGTTCCTTTAAGAGTTTTTATTTTGAGCTCATCAATATCCAAATATTCCACTTCTAGTATATAGTCCGAAATAGAAGCGCCTATTGATTTTCCTCTGCCAGCATTCATATATATTGCCCCTCCGACGCTTGAAGGAACGGAATAAAGGTATTCTATTCCGCCAATACCAAAATTTTCATTAGACTTGATAAGCTTTTGAATTCTGACAGAACAACCAACCTTAACTTGATTTTCACCAAGAGAATAATCTATTGTTGAATCTAGCTCCATAAGGTTAATTATTGGAGTTACAACATGCTCTGCAAAGATAATATTGCTGCCTGCAGAAAGAATATGGAATTGCTTTCCCAACTTTTTAAGAGACTTCAATATTTCAATCAAATCAGCAACATCATGTGGAACATACATTGTTTTGCAGTTAGAATGAAGCCTCATTGTGTTGTACTTGTACAAGTCAACATTATGTAAAATAGTAGCAGCCATAACTAATTTGAAATTCGTTCAAATAAAACAGACGCATCAGAAACGGCTTCCTTCTGAGGAATCGCGTTCAATGCAGATACATAGCTATCATAAATAACTTGAGATATTCCTTTTATCTTGCTGATTATTTCATCATCTTTCAAAGCATTGACATCAAAGCCTACTTTTAACTTATTAACCTTGTTTGCAAGATAACTGTTATAGCTGACAATTATTGGCGTTCTAAAGAAAATGGCCTCATAAATTTTATTTGGCTCTGCATACTGGGGATTAAGGGTTGTTGTGTCGTACGTAGCAACAATAAAATCAATCTTGCTATAAATCTTCGGTAAATCAATCGGGTTCTTAAATGCACCATGAAAGAAAATATTGTTGATGTCCTTCAAGGATTCCGCCTCTATTTCCATGTTAGGATAGGTAGTGCCGTAAAAATGGAACTCAAAGTTAGGGAAGTTTAAAGTTATAACTTTAGCCATATTAATGAGAGTATGATATCGTACGTTGCCTACAAAAGCAAATCGAAGATGCTTGATATCGGTTTTTTCTTTTTCAACCTTTGGTAAGGTGAACAACCTCTCGTCAACTTTATTTAGTATGAGCACGATATTCTTTGGAACATTATCGCCATAGTAATAGTCCGCAAAACCTTGTGAAGTAAAAACCGTGACATAGGAGTTCCTAATAATCTTAAGATTCAAATTCTTAAATAATGATTTACCTATACCTGCCTTAAGCCTGTCAAATAACATGTCAGACTCCTCATAAACGTATTTAATACCATTAGTAAAAAGAACAGCAACAGCGGTGTTGAGAGTAAAGAAATAAAACAAGGTCGTTTGTTTATCAAATTTCCTTACCTCCCTCTTAATATCTATAGAATAATGGTAGAGCCGCTTAAAGTATGACATCCTACGCGGGTAATTCCCCAGTCGTATGATTGAATAATTTTGCGGCTGAGACTTCTCTACAAAGCTATAGACAATTACTTTGTATCCTTTTTCTATAAATTGAGTGATTCTCTTATCATTTCTAGAGGGAAAGTTATATGTGAAGAAAACCACTGTAGAAATATTCTTCATATCCTAAAATTTCAATTTTGTTTTTTTACCTTACTTAAATCTATCATTTCTCCCATTCTGTCATACACTTCTTCTTTCAAGAAACCATACCCTTGAGTAAATGTCAACTCTCCAATAACAGGACGGCCATTTACTACATAGAAATCTGTTCTTACTTGAGGGAACTGCTTTGAAATTTTACGGGCTATATCCATCATCTCATCCAAGCACACAGGTTTATTCACTACCATATCATTCTTATCATATACATAATGCGACATAGAATTTCTTGCATATTCGGGTTTCGGATTCCAATTAGTATCGAAACATTGAACGTGTACATGCATATTAACTCTATTATATGCCACCCAGATAAATTGAGGTTCCCCATTAATACAATATACCTTAAAATCAACCAGTGATTTAGGCGAAAGTTCAAGATAATCATTATGTAATAGTTCTTCAGCCAATATACAAGGTTTTATTCTTGTATAATGAATTTGCGCATGCATCCAACCATATGGGAGAATCAACCATCTTTTTAGTTCTTTTCGCAAGGCTCTAAGATTAATCTTAGACTTATCTGGAACAACTTTTACTGTTGCACAACCATTATTTGCTTTTATTACGAAACTGTCTGGTAACTGATTAAAATCAATCTCGTTGACTTTATCCCAATGCCCATATAATTTAGGCATATAATCTAATAATCCGAGATTGGAGATATACTCACGAACTCTGTATTTATCAGCACAAAGAGTCCACATGGATGTATCAGAATGTAACTCCATCCAGTATATTTTCTCAATCAAATTATGTGGTTTTTTCAAGTTAACATGTTTGTTGAAGTGAGGATAATAACATCTATCAACCTCTTTCTCTGGATTAATTGCAACTTGCAACTTAAGATAATTTTCTCTTAAAAATTGATACAAAAACGTTTTTTTAATATTCATAATTATAATCAATTGTGGGTTTATTGTTCTTTATTATTTTCCCAAGGTGTAACATACATTGTTACTAACAGTAAGAAAAGGCCATGTGTCAAAAGTGAAGTTGTAAATGAACTTCCCATCAAAGTATAGATAACAATAATAGCGACGAACATCACTATTTGACGATTTGACTTTCCGAATGCCGCCTCGCAATATTTAAAAAAAATCACATATAGCAACGGGTATATTATACATCCTATAAATCCAATATTTATATAAAAATCTGAAAAGAAACCATTATTAGCCCTAATCTCGCCATTAGACCAATATTGTGCCCCAATAGCAAATGAAACATCTTCACCATGATATCCACCATAATATAAAGGGCCATTATTTAGAGTGAAATCATAATAAAAGCTATCAAGCACCTGAGGTATCATCAATACTCGGCGCACTATCACAGTTGACAACACATTTGTACCCAAGGCAATCCATTCAAGCAATGATAAAACAGCAAGACTGAGAAAGGCGATTCCAAGATATTTTTTGAAATCAACTTTATAAAGCAAGAAGAGAAAAATACAGATAATCATCTTAAACAAAGTGGATTTCATCCCGTTTGTTGAAAAACTTAAAAAGATGACAAATACCAATAATATAGAAAAAGCATATTTTTTTCTGCTGAGAGCATACGCCAATGCAACCGGAAGAATATTAGAAGATGCACCTCTAAGATATTTCAATATTGTAGGCATGTCATAGTCTCTAGCCTCAAAGCGTATTTCATATACATCAATAAAGTTGAAACTCAGCCTGAAATTAGCATAATAGGCAGAAATGAAAAAAACGGTAACAATCAATACAGCTACTATGAGATTAGTCAGCGTGGTACTCTTAAATTTATTTGAAAGTTTAGGAACATGAATAGTTTTCAAGAACAGATATATCAAAAAAAGATACAATACCTCACACAGAATAAAATCTATAGGCTGTTGTTTACAAGCTATAAAAGACGTGAAAGGCACAATCTTTAGAAAAAAAATAATCAATGCAATATCTGACGAAAACTCTTCATCGCTCTTCAAATAGGGAAAAACTATAACGATAAAAGCAGCCAGAATTATCCATGATAGGATTTTACAAAGGTGACTTGGGTCATTAATAAAGCCATAATACCCCCAGAAAGGTGCAATAGTTTGCACATACAGAATATCTAGTAGCATTCTGTATATTAAAATAAAAATTACGAAAACTATCTTACTATGAGAACGGGCAACGTCCATACTTCTACAACACCAAAAAACAATCTCTAATGATAATTAATTCTCAAATACCTGTGCTACAAACTATCATTTAAGCAGCTTCTTAATAGAAGTCGTATAATCAATCTTCAACATCAATCCTGTGGGTAAAAGAATAGCATAAAAAAGTATGGCAGCTATTGCTATTATCACAAATGGAGAGCTCAAATAGACGACCTTGTGCAACAATAAAAATATTGGCACTAGACAAACCGAGCAGTGCAGTAAAATCTTAGAGATAAAGACAAGAATTTGTTTGTTTATCAAACTGAATCCTGATTTTCTCTTGATATGTACAAAAGATGTAAAGCGGATAAGATATTGAGAAGTAGATGCAACAAGCATAATGACATACGCCGGTGCTCCGAACCTGACAAACATATAATCAAGAGCCCAAACATAGACTGCCGCAATAAAATGCGTCTGCATATAAAACTTACTTTCACCTATTGCCAGCAATACAGCCAGATATGGAAACACATCAATAAAGTCCTTCAACATATAGAATCGGAGATATGTTCCAGATACAGCATATTTTTCTCCGTATATTAAGACCATCAACTCTACGGCAAAAAACATACTAAACACCAATATAGGGAAAACAATTTTTACAGACTCGTATAATGCGTTATTGTAAGTAGTCACTGCTTTTTCCATAGAACGCTCTGCATCCGCTTTTGAAAACAGAGGAAGAAGAACACTTTTTACAGAAGAAGCTATCATGGCAACAATAGGAATACTTAGACATCCATTAGAATACTCGGCAAAAGCCTCGGTTCCGTAATACCTACTAACAAAAAATTGATCGGCAGCATGAATGCAGAAGCCAAATGCACATGCTCCCATAATAGGGAGCGAGTAATCAAAAATGGCATTATACATATTAGACACCAATTCCTGTTTTATCTTCGTATATGGCTTATTTTTCATGTACATTGCAATCAAGAATGTAATGAAAGATGCTGCCCCCCAGCCCAATATGGCCCCTCTGTATGTTGTATGAAAAACAATGACAGGTATAACTATGCAAGCCAACATCATAGCCTTGGAAGCAATATTATATACAGCAATACTCTTTGTCTTCTTTAATGCAGTATATATGCCTTCAACCCCCATTGCTGGAATAGTGAACAGCGGGAAAGGCGAGAATATCTTTATGCCGACAGCTAATTCTGGGTTGTTCAACCAAATTGAAATTGGTTTGGCCAAGAAAAACAGACTTAAAGAGAATACTACACCCAACAACAAGAAAATACGAGTCAACCCATTAACCAATGACTTTTGCTCATTGGCATTCATTCTTGGGATGAAATAAGCAAATGCACTTGGTAACCCCATAGTAAACAAACTCTGCATAGTCGTATATATATACAGTATCTGTTTATAAGTTCCGTACTCTTGTTTGTCAAAATAACGCGCAAGGATAGCAGCGCTTAAAAAAGAAAGAACAAAAGTACATAACTGCCCTATTCCAAGCCACAGAGCCTGATTGAAATTACTCGTATTTTCTCTTGACATATTGATTGATTACCTTCCCTTCTAATTAAATATGATAAATCTTCGCCCCACTCTTCTCCGCACTAATCACATTGCAGCAGTCGAGCACAATCTTACCCTTCAGTTTCTCCTGATTCTCGATGATATGGCTATGCTTTACCATAATCACCACCATGTCCACCTCATTCAGGAACTGATCGAAATCCAGAATCTGATTCTTCACAATTTCCATGTTAGTGAAGAAAGGATCGAAACTCTTAAGAGGACGTGCCAAGTGGCGAGTCTGAATGTCGTGCATCTGAAGAGTAGGACTCTCACGAATATCATCAACATTTTCCTTATAAGTGATACCATACAGGCCTGCTTTGCGGTTGTCAGTAATACCATTCTCATCCATAATCTCGTAAATTCTCTCAAGTACAAAAGTTGGCTGAGAATCATTGGTCTTCATACTCTCGTCAATCACCTTTGCGAGTTGAGGATAGTCACCCACGAGGAACCAAGGATCCACAGAGATACAGTGACCGCCTACGCCAGGACCAGGCTGAAGAATGTTAACACGGGGATGCATGTTACAAATTTTAACAATTTCATACACATCCATGTTGTCGTGACGGCAGATACGAGCCAGTTCATTAGCAAAAGCTATGTTTACTGCACGGAAAGTGTTCTCCACCACCTTTGTCATCTCAGCGGTGCGGATGTCTGTAACCACAATCTCGCCCCGACAGAAAGAAGCATAACACTTCTTCACTGCCTCACCTATCTCACGTTTGTCGGCACCGATAGTACGGTTATTATACAGCAGTTCATAAACCATGTTGCCAGGAATAATACGCTCAGGAGCATGAACGAGGTTGATGTCCTCACCAATCTTGAAACCGGTAGCTTTGATAGCAGGACGCACAAACTTGTCGATAGTGCCAGGGGAAACAGTGCTTTCGATGACTACAGTAGCTCCCTTGGGGCAAACCTTCATTACTTCCTTGACTGCAGCAACTACATAGCAAGCATCAACCTTTTTTGAGAATTTGTCATAGGGAGTTGGTACAGAAACGATGTACATATCTGTTTTCTGATACTCTGTAGTAAACTTAATTCCAGCCTTCACAGCATCCTTGAAAAGGTCATCAAGACCATCTTCCTTGAAAGTAGTATGACCAGCATTCAGAGTGTCAACAAGTTTTCTGTTATAGTCTGTACCTACTACTTCTACGCCATGAGACGCCATCATAAGGGCGGTAGGAAGACCAATGTAACCTAAACCAATTACGTTAATCATAACATTATATTTTATTAATTATTTTACTTCGTATCTATCAGTCTCTTTGCCAATAAGAATATCAGCGATTCTACGGCACGCCTGACCATCACCATAAGGATTGACAGCTTTCGACATACGTTCGTAAGCAGCTGCATCATCCAACAATATGCTCACTTCGCTCACAATCTTATTGTAGTCTGTACCAACGAGGTGAACAGTTCCTGAAGAAAGTGCTTCTGGACGTTCTGTAGAATCACGCATTACAAGTACTGGTTTGCCTAATCCTGGGGCTTCCTCTTGGATTCCACCAGAATCTGTAAGTACAATGGTAGCTTTACTCATCAAATGCACAAATTCAAGATATTGCAGTGGCTCGATAAAGAAGAAATTTGGACGTGTTAAATCTTCGCCAAATACTTCGTGAATAGGTTTGCGTACATTGGGATTAAGGTGCATAGGGTATACAAAGTCCACATCGATATATTTCTCCGACAAGTCCTTCATAGCCGTAACCATATGAATAAAGCCATCGCCAAAGTTCTCACGACGATGACCGGTAATCAGTACCAATTTGCGACCATTTGCCAAACGAGTGATATCATAGCCCGCTTCGTGTAATACATGGTTCTGCTCTTCTGCCAATACAGCATCGGTAGAAAGTTTTTCTACTACCATGTGCAATGCGTCAATCACAGTATTGCCTGTCACATAGGTATTGCCGTGTGCTTTCTCTTCAAACAAGTTCTTCTCCGAAAGAGGTGTTGGTGAGAAATTGTAGGTAGCAATACGTCCTGTCAACTGACGATTCATTTCTTCAGGCCATGGACTATAAATATTGCGTGTACGAAGTCCTGCTTCCACATGCCCTACAGGAATCTGTGCATAGAATGCAGCTAAGGCACCAGCTGTTGATGTGGTAGTATCACCATGCACAAGCACAACATCAGGGCGACATTCTTTGAATACGTCACGAAGTCCTGTAAGTACACGGGCTGTGACATCAGTAAGATCCTGACCTTGCTTCATAATATTAAGGTCAAAATCGGGCTTTACATCAAAGATAGTTAACACTTGGTCAAGCATTTCTCTATGCTGGCCTGTAACACAAACAATAGTTTCAAACTCATTGTTTCGCTTTTGAAGTTCCTTCACAAGCGGACACATCTTGATGGCCTCTGGACGAGTACCAAACACGAGCATTATTTTCTTCATATATATAAAAACTTATAGAAGCTTTAATACAAAATATATTAATCACGTCTAAATATATCGCGTGTATAAACTTTCTCCTCTACGTTGCTCAGACAGTCATCAAAGCGATTGGCGATAATGGCGTGGCTTAAATCTTTGAATTTTGTCAAATCATTCACCACTTTGCTGCCAAAGAACAAATCACCATCATTCAACGTAGGCTCATAGATAATCACATTTGCACCTTTGGCTTTGATGCGTTTCATGATACCTTGAATTGCACTCTGACGGAAATTGTCCGAGTTAGACTTCATGGTTAAACGGTATACACCTATTGTCACTTGCTCTTTTGAACCATTGAACTGATTGTTGGTTGAGTAATCATACCAACCAGCTTTACGCAATACAGCATCCGCAATGTAATCCTTGCGAGTACGGTTACTCTCTACAATGGCGGTCATCATATTCTGTGGCACATCGGCATATTTTGCCAACAATTACTTGGTATCTTTTGGCAAGCAGTAGCCACCATAGCCAAATGAAGGATTATTATAATGTGTACCAATACGTGGGTCGAGACCTACACCATTGATAATAGCTGCAGCATCAAGGCCTTTGATTTCGGCATAAGTATCGAGTTCGTTGAAATATGATACACGCAGTGCCAAATATGTATTGGCGAAGAGTTTTACTGCTTCGGCTTCTTTCAAGCCCATGAAGAGAGTATCGATATTTTCTTTGATAGCGCCTTCTTGCAGAAGTTTTGCAAAGGTGTGAGCAGCTTCCTCCATGTGATTACCTGCAATCTGGATGATAGCATCGTTCTCTTCCTTAAACTCAGGTTGACGAATCATCTTGGGATAACCTACGATGATACGACTTGGATAAAGATTATCATAGAGTGCTTTGCTCTCGCGCAAAAACTGAGGAGGGGAAGTTAATACTCAATTTAGGGCACATCCTTTTTATAAGGCACCAGAATGGGTCCTCACAAAAAATTGCCATTAAATTCGATTGGTTTTTAACTATTGGCATACGGCCAAGTCTATATTTTGCGGTGCCAGACTCAAAAAATCTCTGCAACCGTTAAAAATTCCGGTAAAAAATTTGCCAAGATAATCCCACGTGGACCTGCCTTGCAGCTTCACCGTGCTGATTATGCTATGATATACGGCAGCAATCTCTGCACCCTCGTCGCTGCCGAAGTGCAGGGAGTTCTTTCGTTGGGTGGTAAAGGGACGCACCGCCCGTTCCGCCAGATTGTTCGAGATCGGATAACGGCCGTCCTTTATATAAGTGAAGACTTCCTTCCAAAACTTGTGAAGATAATTCAGGGCCTCCCGCATATAACAACTTTTCTGCTCCTCCTCGCTTTTCAACTCCCGCAAAAGGTTTGCCCGCAGATTTATCATAGCCTCCATGGTCGGCAACCCCTGCCGTCGTCGGGTACGTTCCACGCCGGTGAGCATCTCCCTGTCATACTCCCTTTCAAAACGGAAGAGCAGGTTTATATTTTCAAGGAATACATCAGCCCTCTTGTCGCCACCCTCCATCCGGGCCTTCACGAACTTCGCCCTCACGTGCACCAGACAGACCTGATGGTCAGTATCCTTATACCTGTCCGTTTTCAGCTCGTCACCGATAAATACATAGGCATTATAACCGTCCGACATGAGAGCCTTCAGCTCGGCATCACCAAAAAAGTTCGTCAGCACGTCACGACCACGGGAACCGTCCTCGTAAAGGAACTGATCGGCAGGGTAAAAAACGGATGACAAGGCGTTCGCACTTAATGCGCGTAGGTTACTCTTCCACTTCTTCCCAAGGATAGGGATTATCAATCACATTCTGGAACTCTTCAATGGCTTCTTGTTGTTCAGAAGTGAGTGATGCGGAATCCCAAGAAGTGATGATTACACGACCTTCGTCTGCTAAAGGCTCATCAAACACCTCACCATAGCAGGCGGTAAGCAGGCGAAGTTTCAGCAACGAAGCGGGAAGAGCATCAAGAATATCCCAACAACGATCCAAGACTTCCTGGATATGCTTCTGCTTTTCACCGTGATCTACAAATGAGGCACTATAACCCATCAGAAGAGCAAGACAAACATTAGCCTGTTCTTCAACAGTGGAACCTTTGACACCGGAATTATACAAAGCCGTAGTCAGGCGATAAACTTCACCGTTACGACGGGAAAGGTCGTCGCTATAGACCGGATTCCCGTCCATACCTAAATACATCAGATCGTGCGCTGCACGCTGAAGAGCAAGTGTTTCTTCAGAAAGAGACATAATGATTTATGATTTATAATTTATGATTTATCAGCTGTTCAATGGCAACCGCCGATCATCAATTATTTGATTACTTCTATAAGATCCGGATGAATGGTAGCAAGCGCAACGGCAATAACACCTTGTATCTCGATAACCACACGACGATCACGTGCACCTTTTACTTTCAGAAAAATGCCTTCCTGCCCCTCGAAGTCACCGCCCGTGATACGAACTTTTGTACCTTTGGACAAATTCAACTCATCAGGTTGGAAGTACATGAGATGGTCATTGTAAGTACCAGCTACTGCAATAAAGCGTTGCATCTCACTGTCGGAGATAATGATTTTCTGACCGCTACGGGTATCCGTAATGTATTGCAAATAGCTTACCTGTGATTTGATGCGTTTCACATCCGAAGGACGGGCATGGACAAAAAGTAAGTTATGTACAACCGGAACCAAAGCACGAACTTTCTTACCTTTCTTTATGCTAATCTTGTATTGCATGGGAACGAAACAACCCATTTTTTCCTTTTCAAGCAGACGCATAGCATCAGGCTCTCTACGGTACGTGGCACGCATCGCATACCATATTTCAGTCTCTTTATCCGCTTCCATTTCAAGGGTTATTTCAGAAAAGGGTGTTCTCTCGGGGCTTTGAAGTCCTTACATACACTTGAATTTCAATCACTTGCGAACACTTTATGTAAGAAATGGCAAGTATTGTGTTCTTCTTGCCTATTGATTTTTCGTAGCTGTTCATTACCTTGATTACATTGCAGGTAAAAAGCTATAAACGAATGAATTAAGCTAATAAATCGTCTTTTAATCGTTCGTTTTATATGCGTAAAGTTTTTTAAATCTGATAAAGTCAGAGAAAGAATGAAAGGAATAGATATTAACTAATATTTTTACAAGTTTTTTATCGCTTATAATCAGATATTTAAGTAGAAAAAACACTATATTACGAAATCTTTTTTATCAAACATTTTGTCATTCAAAAAAACACCTTTATCTTTGTGCACATTAAACGAACATTTTTTGGACACCCCACAAAACAGGATTTAAACAACTAATATTCAACATATTATCACCCAGAAACAAATTTTCATCCATCATTTTCCACCCTACTCCCCCTCCCATTCCAATTAAATTATCTACTTTCGCATTTTTTAACCACGTTAATATTACCTAACGGTTAATTAATCATTTAAGTCATGACAGAATTTAAAAAAACAAGAAGCTGAACGGAAATCAGCTGAGAAGTAAATCGTACAAATCTGATAATCAGAAGGAAGACGATAGTATAGAACAAGACAAAGCGAATGTAATAAATGAAAATTTATTAGCTTCGAGAAAGTATTACGGAGCAAATACCCATCTGTTGGTAGGCGCCCTGAGATGCTTCAAATTAGGCGGTTTTGAAGGTACGGAAGTCCATACAATCAGTGATTTTATAGAGTGGTGGGACAGTACGGGCAAAATCAGAAAGCATGTGAAAGGAAAGCATATACCTCTAAAAACAAGCAGCTTAAGAACCGAGATAGAGAGTATATGGGCGGTGATACAGAAGGAAGATACAGAACATATAGATCCCTATGGATATGATGTAAAGATTAATCAGTAATAGTTAACTCCAAAGAAAGGGCATAATTTTGCCCCGTCAACAGGATAGTGAAAGGGCTACACCCTTCCACCGGGATGGTGTAGCCCTAACCTAAAAAGGGTGTAGCTATCCGAGACAAAGGGTGTAGCCATCACAGACGGTTGATTATAAACCATTTATAAACAACTAAAATCATTAAGATGGAGAAACAAACGTTGGGACACCAACAAAAGTATGTAACGAAAGACGAAAGAGTGGAGAATCTATGGAAGAAACTGATTGGGCAGGAAACAGACTTATCCGAAGAAACCATCGCATGGATGGCACGACGAATTTTACAATTAACTGCCTACATGCCATACGGATGTGCACTGATAGCCTATCGAAAACAAAATGGAGATTTTTACATGGGAAGAGGAACACTGATACATTACGAAGCCGATTTCCACCGCAAATACGACATCGAGCGTATTCAGAACCATGTAGTGTACTGGGATATAGAGCAACAGGGATGGAGAACGTTCCAGATCGAGAACTTCCTGGAATGGAAACCGGTGGTAAGTTGAAAATTGAGAGTTGAAAATTAAAAAACAAAAGATTATGGAATCATATCTATTACATGACGCCAATGCAAGCAGTAATTTTAAAATAATGATGATGATACAGAAAGAAGGAATGAAAGGATACGGTATCTACTGGATGATACTGGAGTTTCTTAGAGTGCAGAACGGATATAAGGCAGACGTAAGAATACTGCCCGTACTGGCAAGAAAAATGAGAGTGACAGTAGCAACCTTGAAGAGAATCATCTTCGATTCAGGACTATTTGAGGTGAACAACACAACCTTTTCATCGCCCGGACTCACACGGCGCATGGGGCCACTGGAAGCCAAGCGCGAAGCGAACAGAGAATCGGGCAGACGTGGAGGACTGGCTAACCAGCAGAGAATCAGGGAAGGCATGGCAAGCGACGCTTTACCTATCAATCAGACTAATGATATAAATAACTCCCCCTCTATATCTCCCCAAAGGGAGACAGGAAAGAATGAGGAGATTCTTCTTCTTCCACCGGAGTATGCACTCAACAAAAATACACATAATTATGAAGGACTGATGGAAGAGTTGCAACGCCAAAAAGTAACGGTTATCAAGGAAATCAATGCCATCCTCAGACTCACGGATTTCGGAAAGCTGAAAGGAAAGATATGGAAAATACTCTATGACATCAACAACTCACCGCAGATGAAAGCAAGGATTGTGATGCCGGGAAAATATATTCTGAAGCTGTTGCAAAATTAAAAGCATTTTTTTAGGTACACAACCAACAGTTGTATTTTTAATAGGCGACCGCTTATTAAAAATACAACTTTCAACCAGGCAAAATCATTCAATCTTCCAATTCTCCAACGTATGGCGTTCGCTATCAAAATTTACAGCAACCTTCACCACAGGTAAACCGCAAAGAGCAAAACGTTCAGGGTAGTTCCGGAAATTTATCTGCTGCATAGCGGTATCAGCGGATTTATCTAATTTCAGTTCCATAACGTAGAGGACAGTCGACGTGCGCAGTACTACATCTACACGGCCACGCGGAGTGCGTACTTCAACATCAACATACATGCCCAACAAACTAAAGATGATATAGAAGACCTGCTGAAAATGACCTTCGGAACGAACATTATCGCAATAAGGAACAGTAGATAAAAACTCTTGCAACAGACGCAAAGCACCATCCATATCGTCACGGTTCAAGGCTCGGGCCAAGTTCACAACGGTAGTGTTAGTGGTCAGCGTGTCTCTGGTGATATACGAAGGTATCAGACTGCGCATCAATCCGATGCGAACTTCCTGGTTGGGAATATCAAGCGTATATATACCGAATTGGGTATCACAATCTTTTATCGTAATATAGCCACTCTGATAAAGCAGGGGGGTAATACCGGTCATGTGTTCCGTGGGAGCATCAAAGTCGGCAGCGACAGCCTCTGTCCCACCTATCTTTGAGGGTAAAACACCAAACTTGTTCAGCATCTCCAGCAGGTAAGTAGGCGTACCACTACCGAACCAATAGGAATCCATCTTGCCATCCGCAAAAGCATTGAGAAGGCTGAACGGATTGAAGATATCAGGAGATGGCCAAGTAAAGTGATAGCCGTCATAATTGTCTTTCAGTTTTTCCAACACTTCGACGCGGGGCAGTTTCATCCTGGCTGCCAACAGATTCAGATCATCGGACATCTGTGTCAGTATCTCATCCTCCGTAATGCCACAGATTGCAGCGTAAGGTTCATCCATACTGACATTCTTGATATTGTTCAACTCACTGAAGATACTCAGCTGAGAAAATTTCGTGATACCGGTCAGGAATACATAGCGCAAGTAAGGATCGCAAGCTTTCAATGGACTGTAGAAATTACGCATCACATTGCGAAGCGCAGGCAGGTTCTTTTCTTCATGAACCACATCGAGGAGTGGAGCATCATATTCGTCGATCAGAACCACCACTTGTCGTCCGGTCTGCTCATAAGCACGCTTTATCAGTGCTGTAAGGCGTAAGTTTACATCTACACTTTCATTCTTTATGCCAAATTTATTTTCATAATCTGCCAGCTGGTTGGCAAGGTAGCGAGTCAACGCATCTTTATCCAAATGCTTGCCCAGACTCATGTCGAAGTGCAACACGGGATATTGAATCCATTCGGTTTCAAGAGCATCAATGGCAAGGCCTTCAAAAAGGTTCTTACGTCCTTCAAAATAAGCTTGAAGGGTAGAAGTCAACAAACTTTTGCCAAAACGACGGGGACGACTCAAAAAAATATATTTTGAATCAAAGTGCGTCATACGATACACATATTCCGTCTTGTCTATATATAGATAATTCTTGGTTATCAGTTCTGAAAAAGTCTGTATTCCTATCGGATAAAGCCGTTGTTGCTGGGTCATTTTTAATCCTCCATTATTTTGCTATGGCAAATATAAAGGTTTCACCACAGATTGCATAGACTTACACTGATTATTTTAGGACTATGACATACCTCCCCTGATCATCCTACATAAATATCAGCTGCTTTTTAAGCAAGTCCACAATATCGCTTTGCAGCTTCTGCGCATTGATAGGTTTAGAAGTGTACGCATCAAAACCACTGTTCAGAATGCGTTCTTCATCTTCGGCATAGACATAAGCTGTCACTGCCATAATCGGGATCGTCGGCGACATTTCGCGTATAAGTTGTGTAGCTTCGTAACCGGTCTTTTTAGGCATATTGATATCCATCAATATCAGATGGGGGTTGTATTGCTTGAATAGCTCCACCGCCTCTTCCCCATCCCAGGCATGGAGAATGTTGTACTGACGCTTCAGGATAGATTCGAACAACAGGAAATTACTCTCATTATCCTCAGCTATCAGAACTGTGAGTTTGCTCTCCACTTTATTCAACCGGTGTTCCTTCTGTTCCCTCACCGATTTGAGCTCAACGGGACGATAAGGAAGAGTGAACCAGAAAGTAGAGCCCTTGCCGGGTTCCGATTCCACACCAATCTCACCACCCAGATTCTCTACAATACTTTGGCAAATAGAGAGTCCCAGTCCTGTGCCCTGCGAGAACGAATCAAGCTTTACAAAACGACCGAACACCGTATCTTTCTTGTCTTTTTCAATTCCATATCCCGTATCCGTGATATAGAAATAGAGAAAATCGGTATTTTTCAGATGATAACCAAAAGTAATGCTTCCACTGGGGGTAAACTTCATAGCGTTATTCATCATATTGGTTACCACTTGTGTCAACCTGTTCTTCTCAATGTTTACAAAACAATCCGGCATTTCCGGCAGGTATCGGATGACAACCGCATCATTTTTCTGGCGGAGCTGGGCGGATTCTTCCAACTCCTGAAACAAGGCATTCAGATCTATATCAGAATAGACAAACTCAAGTGTTCCGGACTCAATCTTGGAAAGATCCAGAATATCTCCTACGAGTTGCAACAACAGGGTATTATTGTTCTCGATAATATTGATGTATTCTTCTTTTTCTTCCGGCTCTTCCGCATCCGCCAGAATACTGGAAAAACCGACAATAGCATTGAGCGGGGTACGTATTTCATGGCTCATATTAGCCAGGAAAGCTGATTTAAGACGATTGGATTCTTCTGCTTTTTCTTTTGCCGTAATCAAATCTTCTTCCATTTTCTTTCGCCCGGTGATCACGAGAGAAGAACCGATCAAAGTAATCGGATTGCCCTTTTCATCCCGCTTATCAACCGTGGCCTGAGCCTCAACCCATTCATAACGCGCCACTCCATTCTTGCGGACTATCACACGATATTCTTCCTTAATTTTAGAAACATTACCTTCCGTCAGTTCCTTATAGGCTTTCTTTACCCGTTCCCTATCTTCCTTACAGATTTTGGCGAAATATTGGTAATCGGGTACGGAAAGCTGATCTTCGTTCATCATGCTGTCGTCATGGCTAAGCTCCACCGGACGATTCACATCACAGAGCATGGTACCCTTTTCCAGATCCCATTTCCAGGGAACGATATTCGCCACATCCAGCGACATTGACAATTTATGATTAGCGGAACGCAACATCTGTTGTGTCTCGGCCAGTTCGGTATTGTCTACGCAGAAAACATCAATGAATCCCTTATGCTTGGAAGGCGTCAGAATCACATTGAAATAATTACCTATATTTTCGTAATAGTATTGATAAGAAAGTTCCTTTTGAGTGGAAGTAACCATGCTATAGAGGTGGCACATTCTTTCAAAACCTTTCGGATCCGCCTCACTTCCTTTTTTGCCGATGACCTCACCCATGGATTTGAAGTATTTCTCAAAACGTGGATTGGCTTCCACGGTGATATAGTCCACAATCTTTCCCGCAGAGTCGTAAATCAGTTGCTGTTTCAAATAAACGATAGGCATATTCTCAAACAAACTGTGATAACTGGTCATCAGTCTGATCTGTTCTTCCTGCTTTTTTCTTGCTCTGGACAGCCACCCCATCCGCAGCCACATAAACAAGAGCATGATGACTACAATAGCAATTATGACACTATATTTATGCTGTTCCCAGAAAGAGGGCGGCATCATATAAAAGACTGAATTGGGAGGACACAAACCAGGCGATAATCCGGCTTCCATAAGGTCGTAATAGTTGAACATGGGAGTAGGCATACCACAGTCTACGATACGGGCTCCTTTCTCGTTGACACCGGATAAAACACCGTTGGTAATCTCAACCACTTTTCTTCCAACAGTTTTTTCATCAAAGAAATAGCCGCCTACCAGACCGTTCCGCTGCAATCCGGTATTATCTAATGAGAAGATAGGTGAAGAGGAATAATAGCTCAGAATTCTGGAAATATTATTGGTTAATACGACATTCCCTTTTTGAGTATCCTGATACCATGAGCAAAAGAGAACTCCGCTGTTTGCCTCTGCATGGCTCAATGAATCCGCCAATGCATCGGTAGTCATTACACCGGCAACATAATCCTTTATTTCAAGTTCGGGAAAGTCCTTGCTCACAATCTCTTTTAAATCCGAACGGAATTGGGCACTTATATACCGGGCATCCGACAGAAATATCAACTCATCCATTTCAGGCATCAAATCCTGCATCAGCGAAACTGTTTCTTTGAGATATGCAGGTACATAGAATACAGTCAGCGACAAATCTCCTTTATAATCTTTCAAGGGAGTTCTCTCTTCTACCGGAATGGCGCGCCTCTCCAGATAAGCCTCTTGCGGACCGACGTAATCCGTCTCCGTACAAAGAATCACAGGGACATCTTTCCATTTTTTTTCTATATCATCTCTCAGCAAACCCCAGGAAGCACTACCTAAAAGAATCAGGAGTTTTGGAGGATTGTCTGCATATTTTCCGAAGAGACTTTCTTCATATTCCAATAATTCTTCTGCATTTTGTAAATGCATAAATTGACTGCCCATGTGCTCCACATCCACTACATAAGGAGAATTTTTATGCTGATAAGAATTATAAATAGGGATAATAAAGTCGTTGCTCCATCGAGAAGAGCCACTGTATGCGTTGAGAATCAATATTCTATCTTCATTGCCCGGTTTAAATACTGAAGATACTTCGCCAAATACATTAACAGCATTTAAAAGAAAAACAACTAATATAATAAACACTCTGATTATTATTTGCAAATATTTCATCGAAATTACAGTTTAGTCTCCAAGTGTACCCATTCTTTACCACACAAGGAACAAAAGGTCTACATCATAGAGAAATTAGACTGCAAAACTAATTAAAAATCAGAGAATTCCCAGTTTTTGGAAAAGAGATTTTCATATAAGTCAATTTTAAGAGCAGGTACTAACCTCTATCAAGTACCTTCGCGGTTATCACACTCCGAGTGGAAGTCGCCCCCAAATCAATAGGGATATTCTTTGTCCCTACACCATAGAATCGATTGGCCACAATCGGAAAGCGATATGCACCCTCCGGATCAATGATTCCCGTACCATTTCCGGTAGAAGAGTTGGTATCGTCACTGTCGGACAGCATAACACGTAAAGTGCGTAATATATTGCCACTTCCGTCCACAAGCTCTACTCTCAATGTGTAGTCATTCGCATCTACCGGCGCAGGCGCAGGAGCAGGCAACACGTACGAGCCTTTAGACAGTACAGTAGAAGCCGCCGTCCCTACAGGGACCGGGATTTCCACCAATACACGCCCGCCGGAAACGGAAGTTAGCGGACTACTTATGTAATCTTTAAATATAGGTGTCTGGCTACGCTGAAGTAATGGGACTTGCTTATTCTGTTGTGCATACAGAGAAATACGGATAGCCGAAACATTCGTGCCACTTATCTGTGCCGGTACATTCGTGAACCATCCCATCACACCTGCCACCCGACGCCAAAGGTCTACATTCCCCTGAGTGCCGTAACTACTGGGAGTCAGCACTGTTGCTCCGGCAAATAGTTCGGACTGCCGGATGGAGGTCCACGTACTTGCCTCACTACCGGAAAGGGTAGCGACCGCGCCGGACAATACCGAACTGCCTGTCTGTATGGCAGCGGGATATCCATAAGTAGCACCGGACTGGTTGTCAAGTCCAACTGCAAGGAAAGTATAAGGTTTCCCATTGGCAAGTCCTTCATACTTCACCCGGTATCTCATGGTAGAAGTTACTGTGGGCGGATTATTGCCAAAGTAGGCCGACCAACCAATATTCTCAGAAGCGACACACAGAGCATTTTCATCTGTTCCATCGAAAATATACAGTTGCACATACGTCACATGCTGTACATTTTCCGATCCCGGAAGAATGGTACGGGTAGCCAGTTCGCCTGCCACACTTAATAAAAGTGTGACATCGCCTGCATCACCAGGCAGCTGACCGGGTTCCCCCCATTCATCAACGGCTTCGTCTGTCTGGCATCCTACCATTAGCAACGCTGATGCCAGAAAAGTGCCACATACATATTTTTTAATTCGTAGATTTTTCATTATGCATATCAGTTAAGGATATTATTTGTTCTTTTCCAGATAAAAACGACCGACATTAGTAGACAAGATTCCCACGTCTATGCTGGTTTCCGGTTGCGACAGCGCATATCGTTTTCCGGTTTCCGTATCCACAAATGACCAGTTCCGCCATGCGTCTCCCTGTCCATGCGTCAGTTTCAGAGTCACCCGGGCGGGATTACGCAAACTAAATCCTACCGGAATACGATTGGTATCACTCAGCTGCTGAATATCAAGCATTTTCTCCCCGGCCACGCTGAAGACAGCAATCACAGGAGGCATATCATCATCCAATAATAATTCCGAGTCTTCGCCTGAACGAAACGCCGTCGAAGCAGACGGATGCAGGCGCAACAGGCTATGGGCAGAAGCATTGCCAACACTTGCCATGAGGAACAATGCCGGACGCGACAAATCCGAACGGGTGGAAGTCACGGAACGGGTACTTCTCATCAATCCCGCATTGCCGACCGCCTGTGTCAGCACAGACTCGGTAAACTTCACCCCCAACGTAGTAGAAGCACTGTTCACCGTAACAAAGAACGACTGCATCGGAGCTATGAAGCGGAAATCATCTCCATTGGTAAGCAGCGTTCCATCCGCCCTGATGACGGAATTATTGCTGTTGCCATCGTACACCTTGATTGAAGTCACCGTAGGATTATCCGCAAAGAACTGATCTATCCGGATATGAGCCATGAACGGGTTCCCTACCAGAAAGGTAGTTCCGGCAACCTTATTAGTCACAGTCACCACATAAGGAAAGGTAAGACTGCCACTGCTGTTCTCGTAAATAAAGCGCCCGGGCAGCGAACGGGTGACGGTTTCGCTGTAAGCCGTTCCCTGTCCTGCCGCATTATAATAATTGTAGCGGGTATGCACCTTCGGGAAACGGAAGGTAAGTACTGTATTGCTTACCGCCTCACGGTCCGCTAAAAGCGAAAAACCACTCCCCACAGGATAGACCTGATTCAGAGCATTGAACGGTGGTGTCCAGTTCGTCTTATCCGGTATTACGGTAACAGCGGTAAGCGTACCGCCGCTAATCTTCTGTCCCGGTGCATCGTGGCTCCACAGCCGTTGGTAGATGCGCGGATTAAAGCGGTTTTCGGGTGAAGTCGTTTCGTTCAATGTCACAAAGAAATCATTATTCTGAGTACCGTTCATAGTGGCGGGAATAAACATATCCCCGGTATACGTGGCTTTCAAGGGGGCAGAAAGCATATAGTAACGCCCTGCCTGTAAGGCCATTTCCACCCATGCCTGAGCGTAATTGAGGTAATGCGTATTCACTATTTCTGCATTCGGAGCGAAATGGAGATTATTGCAATAATTTACACTACCTTGAAGAAGAACGGGATAGAGAACACAGCCGGACGGAACAATGACATCCGTACATTGCCATGGACTGCCGTCACTCCAGTTGTTCCAATCGTTCCAATTGCTTGATGCTGCATTCACTTTCCAGGTAGTACGCAACGGATGCACGGTGGAGTGGATGCCGTTATAATAAAGATTCGTACCCGTGGGGTCATAGATAGCGATATAATAATCGCCCACGGGCATGGCGGAAAGGATAAATGTCTGTCCTGCCAGCGTTGCCGTGCGCTCCGTTATTTCATTATTCTTAGCCACATTGTAACAGCGCAGCAGATAGCTGTTACCGTTCGTTCCGCCTTGTATCTGTATCTGGATGGGCGATCCCTGGCAAATATGCTCTGTCACGCTGATCACGTCTATCGAACCACCGGGATCGGTAGTCGTTTCGGCACAATCGGGAATACCGTCACCGTTACTGTCGGGACGAGTATAGACACCTGCCAACTGAATGCTCTTCAAAGCATCCGCCACTCCGGCAAAGGTGATACGCACTTCATCAAACGGCGTGGTTACAGGCGTGGTTTCAACAAACTGCTTGCCTCCGCTACCTATGACGTCCAGTCCCAGTAGTCCGCCTGTCCCGGTACGTCCCACTTCCACACCTGCGTTATATACGCTGACTGTAGCCCAGGAGATAAGTTCCGCTCCGGTCACGCCTGTAGGATCTACAACAATGAATCCTACCGGTTGTTTCTGTTGTATCTGATTGAATTTTACCGCTACGGTAACTACACCCAGTACATTAGTGGTGGTTACAAGCGCATAACTGTTGATGTCCGAATCTATGAGATTGCCCAGATTATTGAACGAAGTTCCAACGTTGGCTACACCGGTGCTACGGATGGCAGCATAATTGGTGCTGGCTCCATAAGTGGTAGATGTCATCAGTTGCAGACAGGCATTGGCGATACTGGCGCTGTAGCAACCGGCACTGGCACTCTCCCAGAAAGCATAATAAATGCGGAAAGCGTTGAGATTGAGGTTGAGCACACCGCCCGTCCACAATTCAATGGCATCAAATTCCTGATTGGTATTTACACTTATACGTATTTTATTTCCGCTGTCACCTATCAGCCCGGCAGAAACGGCATTATTATTATCCGCAGCATTCTCAAACACCTTCACACCGTTGCGATACAAGCGGATTATAAAGAATTTCAGCACATCAGCGCTCAACAGCCTGGTAGAAGTCTGAATGACGAAACCTGTACGGATTTGACTCTTCGACGCATTGACAGGCTTATCCGAAGCTGTCCTGATTCCTACGATAGAGGTGTTGGCGGCAATACTTGCCAGATTATTGTAAGTGATAAAATTGTCGGGGTTACTATCTATCAGATTATTCTTTCCCGTGAAGTTGGTGCCCTCGCCTACACAAAGCAGACATCCGCCTCCCAAAGGGGCATACACAGCGGCGCCATTGCCGGCATTGGTAATCATGGTATTGCATGCATCAGTTTCGCTGATACTGCTGGCATTACGGGTGATTACGGCGGTTTGGGTATATACTTTCCCATCGGTTCCGACATAGGTACCCATCACTTTATATGTCCCGTTCACGGTCATGCCTGTAATCTTATTGTTACTGATGACGGGAGAAGAGCCTGTAGGAGATTCCGTAATGGCATACGACACGCTTCCCGTGACAGGGGTTTTCAGTTGATAGAAATTGCCCGTGACAGTGGCGTTTCCCAACGAAAAATAAGCGGAAGCGTCTACCAACACCTGATTGCGGACATAAGCGTAATTGATGGTAGTGGCACTCAGTACATTCAGGTTTACACCTGCAAATTGTATTTTTATCTGAGTACAAGGTTTCTTCAGGATCATGCTCACCTGGCTTCCTCCTCCGGCAATGGCCGAAATTCCCAACAGGCTGCTGATGGTAACCTGTTCCTGTTGCTGGTTGGCGGCATTATAGGTGGTCAGTATGGTAGTTCCCAATGCACTGATGGTTAACAAACCGTTATAAGAAAGGAAATAGCCGACCTCCGCTCCTATGGGAATTTCTTTTTTGAAATTGATAGTGACGTGTGGCTGAGTAAGTGCTCCTATCAGTCCGAAAGATGGGCCATCGGTCAGATTCGTATTGATAAGTTGGGCGCTGTTCAGCATATTGGTCCATCCGGTATCGAAGAGAGCATCGTTGTGAACCTCCACACCACCGGTGAAATAGCTGCTTCCCGTGATGGCGGGTTGAATAGGATTTTCGCCTACAAAAGCGTAATAAAGACTGAGGGCATTCAATACGTCGGCAGAAATGCCATACATACCGATCTTGATTTCATCAAAGGGTTTGGTCAGTTGGGTAGTAATGGAAATGGCTTGCTGACCGTCATTGTTAGCGGCACTCAGCAGGTTCAGTTCCAATGTTTGTACTTCCTGCACATCGCTTCCTTTCATTTCCTGCTCCACTCCTTTCAGGAAGGTTTTCAGCCAGAAACCTTTCAGTACATTGACATTCAGCAAAGAAGTGTTGCTGATTTTATATACAAATCCTGCTGTCTGCCCACCGGCGTAAGTGCGGTTTACATCACGTACGGAAGCTATCTGATTCCCAATCAAATTGGCCGTAACTACACCGCTGAACGAAGCGGAGTTCGTGATGTCAGTATCCAGAATATTACTGATTCCCTGGTTATTGGTAAGTACTTCGACCAAGGCATTCGACATATCGTCTACGATACGTCCATCGCCCACCAAAGGAACTCTCCGGCTGGCTGTCCATGTCTGTCCACCATCGGTAGAGGTTAATGCGGATATTTCGGCGGATGCTGCTGAAACCGCTCTCGATAACGTTGTGTCATCGGGAATGGACAGGAACTCTTCATCCTGGCAGGCTGAAAGACTAAGGAGGAGAGTGAAAGTCAGAAGTGTATGAATGGTTTTCATCTCTGTATCATTTTAGGATGCGTGAGGTATTTTTTTAGAGGGTGTTTTTGCAACACCCTCGCTATATATCCAAGGTCTGAATCTACTATTCGAGTCCTAAATTATAAATCACATCCCAGGCATCGTTTACCGTAACGGTGATTACCGTTTCCTGAGACAGGTCGATAGGCTGGTCATCATCTCCCGTAGTTCCCGGATCACTTGTACCTCCATCTGTTGTGGCAGAAAGATTCTTTGTACCTATGGAGTAGAAGTAGTTGCGCTGAACGTCATATACCGATTTATCTCCGGAGCTGACAGCACTGTTCACCACTTTCCATGATTTCAACACAGGGCTACTACCACTTACTTCATTGGCTTCCAGCTGAATGGTAAAGGTCGGAGTATTTGTAACGGCACTGAAAGGAATGAGGAATTTGCCACTTACCAATGAATTGGCTACCGTAGCTACGGAACCTGTTCCGGCAGCAATCGTGAATTTCTTGGTCAGATCAGAACCGGCAGCACTGACTTGAGCAGCATAATCGGACAGTATAGAAAGGTCATATTCCAGCACTTTCGTTTTCGTAGCGTTTCCGGTAGCGTTCACCGACATGGCGCTTGGAAAGGTAAATGCGCTGGATGCAGAAGACGCATAGACGCGTATGTACTTCACAGTAGTAATGGCTCCCGAAGCATTAGGGTCAGGATACTTCACCGGAATGTTCTTAAAATATCCCAGCAAACCTGCCACCTGACGTTTCAGTTCCACTTCGCTGGCAGTTCCGGCTTTGAGGTTACCGTTTTCCACTTCAAAGGTAGCTCTACCGGCAAACAGTTCGGACACGGTTGCTCCCGGAAGGGTAGCGGTAAAAGCATCCGCAGTATTGCCACCACCGCTCACTGTATAGTCGGCAACGTCATTATAGCCATACACTACAATGGTATAAGTACCATCAGCCGCCAGTTTATTCAGTTTAATGGTTTGGCTCGCCTTATGCTCATCCGTACCGGGAGTCGCGGCATCCGAGGGACCGGCTGTCCAAGCAAGCGGATTGGCGGTTCCGGCACTCAAGGCTGCCGCAGTTACATCCGTTCCACTCGGGTTATAAATATAAATCTGCACTTTAGCAACGTTATTGGCAGCTTCGGAACTGTTTACGGGACGATTGGCACGGGTATTCAAGCCATCTCCACCACTGTTTAGAGACAATGTGATTTCGGACAGGGACGGAGGGTCCTGCTTGTCCATAGCAACTGACTCGTCATCACTACAAGCTGCAAGCATCATCATGCCGACAGCAGACATTAAAACATACTTTTTCATTTTTAGTTAAGTTTTTGAGTTAAACATTCGAGAAAAAACAATATCAATTAATATTCAGGTCATAAATCATTTCCCATGTATCTCCCATCAATATATAGATGAAGAAATCATTCCGTTCTTCACTATACGCGTATTTCAAGGTGGTCAGTTCATTACGCTTCAGGGTAATATTTACATCTTTGGGCGTAAAGTCGGGCACGCTCCGCGTCAAGGCATTATAAAAACCCAGATGCAACACAGACTGCGCACTTCCAGTAGAAGGGGCAAGAATGGAGCTTACCACAATCTCCTCCGCCGATTCCCAAGTGGCCATTTTAGCCACACTGATAGGGTTCAGATAGTTGAACAGATGATTTACCCGTTCGTAAATCCGGTCTATACGCTCATCCATATACCTGCTGGTAGCGGGCAGGTCGACCACCTGTACCAAGAGCTTACCGGTGACACGTTCCATATCTACCGTGAAATGATTATTCTGATAATCGTACACAATGGTGTCATTGGTCAGATAGACATCGCTGCCTTCTTTTCCGTTGGCGTGTATGATATGAGTTAAGGCAGCGTCAGTCAGCGAAGTGTCGTCCGGCATCCCTCCCCATACTGTCAGCACATACTTCCCGGTGGGCAGACATTCGCAAAAGGTAATGGAATAGGTTGCTTCGGAACCGGTAACGCTGAATAGCCCCTGTTCCTCTACAACACTACCGGTTTCGGCATCACGCAAGACATAATGTAACGTAGGAATATACTCGCGGAAAGGGAGCATTTCACTCTTACGGGTCTCCAACGGCACATTGCTAATGTTAAAATAATTTTTATCTTTCACGATAATATTCACCTGCAAAGGCGGGCATACTTCAGAATCTTCCTTGATACAAGAAACAAATGCGAGAAGGAAGAGTAGAAGGAATATCCCTAGACTTTTCCATCCGGTAAAGATGGTTACCGTACCATATTGAGTACCTTTTCTCATGGCTATTTATTGGGAAATTGGTTTCATGATTTTTCAATTTTGCGATTCAACGAATATCGAGATTTCTTTGTTCACAGAAATATGATAATTATTTTTAGAGGGTATAAACTCGTACAATGGGTTTATTGATTATTATTTGCGTATTTTCCATATTCTACCTACTTTTGAAAGCATAAAACAATAAAATCAATGAAAATACTTCATACCAGCGACTGGCACCTGGGACATACTTTATATAACTATGACCGTAGCCACGAGCAACAAGCATTTTTGCAACAACTAACCCGCATCGTAGCAGAAGAAATGCCGGATGCAATGGTAGTGAGCGGAGACATCTATCACTACTCCACCCCATCGGCAGCCACACAAAAGATGTACACGGATGGTATGCTCGAAATTCACAGGGCATGTCCCGGAATGACGATTGTGGTAACTGCCGGAAACCACGACAGCAGTTCTAAACTGGAAATAGACAGCAGTCTATGGAACCATTTTGGTGTGAAAGTCGTGGGAAACATCGAACGCACCCGGGAAGAGGTGAATCTGGAAAAACACATCGTGGAAGTAATAGATGAAGCGGCAACACTGAAAGGATATATCATTGCCGTCCCCCACGTCTATCCACAGAATTTCCCGATGCTGGACACTGAAACGCCACGCGAAGAACGGCAAGCACGCTTCTTCCAGGCATTGCTGGACGAAGTAGGAAAAATGAACACGGGAGGATTGCCCGTTGTATTAATGGCACACCTCTCCATAGAAGGCAGCGACCGGACGGGGCATGACGAAACCGTGGGTGGAATAGAATACGTCCCCATCAGTTCCATGGGCGAAGGATACGATTATCTGGCACTCGGACACATTCATTGTCCGCAGAACATCAAAGGAAACGGACGGCATGCACGCTATTGCGGTACCCCCTTACCCGTCAGTTTCGACGAAGCTTATCCACACTCCGTATCTATCGTCGAATTAAAAGGACGGGAAGCGCCACAGATAAGGGCAATAGAAATAGAAAATCCAATACCACTCGTCACCCTCCCCAAGGAACCGGTAGTCTTTGAAGAAGCCATAAAGTTACTGGAAGAATATCCGGACGATAAGCCGGCTTATATCCGCCTGAATGTTCTGATAAAAGACTATCTGGCACCCGACTGCAATGAACGGGCATCGAATGCCGTAAGAGGAAAAAGCTGTAAATACTGCTATATCAAATCCAACCGCGAAAAACAAACTTCAGACTACATAGCCCGGCACATCTCCATCCAGGAAATGCAGGAAATGTCTCCGCTGGAAATAGCCAGACTTTATTATCAGGAGGCAGAAGGAGAAGAGATGGACGAGGAACTCTGTGAACTGATGAGCAGTGTCGTACAGAAAGTGAGAGAAAAGAATAATCTGCGCTAATCCGTGTAATCTGTGGTGAACTATGAAACTTAAAAAACTGACTATAAAGAATCTGGCCTCGATAGAAGATGCCGTCATTGATTTTGAGAACGGCCCCTTAAGTGAAGAATCCCTGTTCCTGATCTGTGGCGAAACAGGCGCCGGCAAAACAACATTACTCGATGCCATTTGCCTGGCACTCTATAATGAAACGCCCCGCATGGAACGCACAGCAAATGAAAAGTACCGGGATGTAGGGCAAACGTTTTCTTCTAAAAAGGAAGATGTGGCTATAAACGACAGCCGCCAACTGATGCGACGAAATACCAGTGAAGCTTGGACAGAACTGGAATTTATCGGATCAAACGAAATCCCTTACATCGCCAAATGGTACGTAGCCCGCGCACATCGGAAAGCATCCGGTGCCATTCAAGACACTAAATGGACGTTGGAGAATTGCAAAACCAACCTCCAACTCACCAAGAGAAACGAAATCAAAGCGGAAATACAAGAAGCCGTAGGGTTGAACTTCGAGCAATTCTGCCGCACCACCCTATTGGCTCAAGGAGATTTCACTAAGTTTCTTCAGAGCAAAGAAAGTGAGAAATCGGACATCCTGGAGAAACTGACAGGTACCGGAATTTATTCTGAAATAGGTGCAGGGATTTATGCCATAACGAAAGAAAAGCGCGTAGACTATGAGAATCAGAACCGGAAACTGGAAGGAATCCATGTGCTGACTGAAGAAGAAATGACCGGAATTAACGAAACAATGGCTGCGTTAAGTAGCGAAATCAACGGAAATACCAGGCAAAAGAACATAGCAGCACTGAAACGTGACTGGCTGAAAAGAAATACTGAACTCACCCTTACTCAAGAAAGTCAACAGAGAATCTGGAAAGTGAAGAAAGAACAGTTACAATCGGATGACTTCCGGCAGAAAGAACTACTGATAAAGGATTGGAATCACACTGCGGATGCCCGCAATTGGCTCTCCTCTTTCAAACAGCAGCAGTGGCAACAAGAAATCAATGCCGAACAAACCGAAAGCTTGAAGCAAAGTTTCATCCGCCTCAGCAGTGGCTGCGTTTGGCTGAAGGAGAATATGAAAGAGCAACAGGCAAAACTAATTCTTGCTGAAGAATATCTGCAAACCCATGCACCGTTCCTGCCTATGTTCGAGCAGAGCCAGTCTATCATCACCGATTTGAATGCCGTGCTCTCCTCACATTCCCGCATCTCCATTTACGAAAAGCAGATAGTGGAATTAGTCCGGCAGCAACCTGCCCAAGAGCAAGAACGCACAAATAAGGAGAATGACTTCAATCTGAAAAGCAAAGAGAATCAGATCAGGCAACAGGAAATAAACCAACTGAACGCACAGCTTGATTCCATGAACCGAAGTGCCTTGCAAGAAAAGAAAAGTACATTGGAGACTATCAAAGAGAATTTGCAGAAAGCTCAAAATGCCCTGATAGTACTGGAAGATAAAAAGGCGGCTTTGGCCACAGCAGAGGAAAACGAGAAATCACTGGAAACCAATCTGCAAGCCGGCAAGAACCGGAACGGGAAACTTAAAAACGAATTCGACACTCAAAAGAAGGCGTACGATGACCTCAAAGAGCTTTATGACAAACAAAAAGAAGCTGTGGAGGAATGGGCCAAAGAAGCCCGTGCCCGTCTATCCATAGGAGATATGTGTCCGGTATGCGGCCAGAAGATAGAGGTGCTCAGCAAGGACGAAGATTTTCAGTCGATGCTTGCCCCTATCCGGCAGTCGCTGGAAGCAAAAGAGAAAGAATACAAGGAAGCGGAACAAGCATTAAACAGCAACCGGGCAGAGGTCAAAACTTACGAGAATATGATAACGAACAGCCGCCTGGCAACAGAAAAGACCCGAAAAGGTCATGATCTTGCCCGAACGGAAGCAGAAGAGCAATGCAGTCGGTGTTCTATTTCAAGCATCTCCGACAATACCAAAGAAATACTGGAAAAGTTATTTCAGGAGAATAAACTGAATCTGGAGAATGTCAATGCCAAACTAAATGAAATACAAACCCTCTCCAACCATATTTCCAGGCTGCAACATCTGAAGGATAATCACCAGAAAGCTGTGGAAGCCGCCCGGAATGCATTGGACACCGCCGACAAAAATCTGACGAAGCTGAAAAACGATATCACCAATAAGCATTCACTGGCGGAAAGTGAAAAAGAGATTGTTCGTACTACGCTGGAACGCGTCAGTCCACTGATTCTTTGGGAAGGGTGGCAAACGGAGTGGCAGACCTCCCCTACCGCTTTTATCGAACGCCTACAGAAATCCGCAGAGCATTATAAACTTGCACAGAACAGACAGGCGGAATTAAAAGCTGCCATCGCCCTCATCGATAAAGAACTGAGCAGCATATCCGCCACACAAGAACTGATCTGTACGGCTTTCCCTGAATGGAGGCATCTTACGGCAAAGGAAAAAATGGAAATCAAGAATCTGGGAATGGCGTGGAATACGCTGAATTCTGAAGTCGGCGGACTGAAACAGAACATCCTGTCTGTCCGGAAGAATCTCGATGAGCTACAAGCCAGCCTGACAACATTCTATACCACACACCCGGATATGGACGAAGCACGCCTCATCGCTCTTTCCTCCTACTCCAACGAACAAATAGAATCTCTGCGTAGCGGACAGCAGAGGCTTAGAGAAGAAGAAGTGGCAGCACAGACAGCCTTCAGACTTACAACCGGCCAACTGGAAGAACACCAAAGTAAGAAGCCGGAAATGGAGGAAGAAGAAACCCTTGAAAGTCTGGATAGTCTTATCACTGCTTTGGATGAAAAGATCACAGCAGGCAATCAGACCCTCTTACGACTGAAAATCCAATTGGAAGAGAATGCGAAAAACATTGCCCGGATAAAAGATGAGAAGAAACGTGCAGACGAATTGCGGGAAGTTTATCTGAAATGGGACCGCCTTTGCCATCACTTTGGTGACGAGAAAGGAACGAATTTCCGAAATATTGCCCAAAGCTTCGTACTGAAAGAATTGCTCAATGGAGCCAACTTCTACCTGCAACGCCTGACCGAACGTTACGAGTTGGAATGTCAGGCAGGTTCACTCACCATTCTGCTGCGCGATTTATATCAGGGAGGTGCGGCACGTCCGGCCTGTACACTGTCCGGCGGAGAGAGTTTCCTGGTTTCTCTGTCATTGGCACTCGGTTTGTCTTCACTCAGCCGCCATAGCCTGTCTGTAGATACATTGTTCATTGATGAAGGATTCGGAACCCTGAGCAGTGATTATCTGAACACAGTAATGGACACACTGGAGAAACTGCACCAGATGGGCGGCAAAAAAGTGGGTATCATCAGCCATGTAGAAGGACTGCGCGAGCGGATCAAGACCCAGATACAGGTGAAGCGAATTGATAATTCGAGAAGTGAAATCACAACAGTGAGGACACTATGAATTTTATTGTGTACTTTTGTAGCAACTATTAATAGAAAAAGACAATGAAGAAGTTCATAAAAGGAGTCCGGTTTGCTCCTAAAAACTATTCCGACGAAGTAGAAGTGAAGATTCAACACTATAAAAAGGAAGGTTATAAACTACCGTCGCGCCACTTATTGCGCACCGAAGAACAACTGGCGGGTATCCGCGAAAGTGCCAAAATCAACACCGCACTGCTGGATTACATTTCTGCAAACATCCGCGAAGGAATGTCCACTGCGGAAATTGACCACATGGTTTATGAATTTACAACGGATCATGATGCAATACCTGCCCCTTTCATGTACGAAGGTTTCCCAAAAAGTGTATGTACAAGTATCAATGACGTGGTATGTCATGGCATCCCAAGCACGAAAGAGTTCCTGCGCAGCGGAGATATTGTGAATGTGGACGTTTCCACCATTTATAAAGGATATTTCTCGGATGCGTCACGAATGTATATGATTGGAGAAGTGAAGCCGGAAATGCAACGCCTGGTACAGGTGGCAAAGGAATGCCGTGACATTGGCGTACAGACAGCACAACCGTGGGCACGGCTTGGAGACGTCGGTGCAGCCATTCAGGAACATGCGGAGAAAAACGGATACAGTGTAGTACGCGACCTGTGCGGGCACGGCGTAGGAATCAAGTTCCATGAAGAACCGGACGTTGAGCACTTCGGCAAGCGCGGTACAGGTATGCTTATCGTTCCGGGAATGACATTCACCATCGAACCGATGATCAATATGGGAACTTACGAAGTCTTCATTGATGAAGCCGACGGATGGACCGTCTGCACAGACGACGGACTGCCTTCGGCACAATGGGAAAGTATGCTTCTGATTACCGAAAACGGCAACGAGATATTGACTGAATAAGCATGGATATTGTTTTTCTAATTATCGGTCTTATAGTAGGTGTCGGCGTAGGGTATCTGATAGCCGGACGAAAAAGTGCCGCGTTGTCCGCACAACTGCAAGCCACCCGCGAACGGGAAGAACTGCTGAATCGTACGGTAGAAGAACGGATTGCACGTGAGAGAACCATCACAGCCGAGCGCCTGGCGGAGCAGGAAAAATCTTTCAATCTGAGACTGGCGGAGCAGCAGAAGCAATGGGAAGAACGTCTGAAATTGCAAACTGAAGAAGCGGAAGCCTTGCACAAACGCATGAGCACGGAGTTTGAGAATCTCTCCAACCGCATTTTCAAAAGCAAGACAGAAGACTTCACCAAGCTGAATTCGGAGCATCTCAGCAATTTACTCCGCCCACTGGGGGAAAACCTGAAAGATTTCCGGGAAAAGGTAGAACAAGTATATGACAAAGAGTCGAAACAACGTTTCTCGCTGGAAGAACGCATCAAAGATTTGGTAGAACTGAACAACCGGATCAGCGAAGATGCCAACAACCTGACCCGTGCGCTAAAAGGTGATTCCAAGATACAGGGCAACTGGGGAGAAATGATACTGGAACGTCTGTTGCAAGCTTCCGGCCTGATAGAAGGCGAACATTATTTCCGCCAGGAATTCCTGAAAAACGAACAGGGTGAAATGCTGACCAACGAAGAAAGCGGTCAGAGAATGCAGCCGGATATTATTGTCAGGTATCCGGATGAGCGGGAAATGATTATCGACTCCAAGGTATCCCTGACTGCCTATGCCGCCTACAATTCCGCCGAAAACAAAGAGGAAGAGGCTCGCTGGTTGAAAGCACATCTGCAATCGGTACGGGCGCATGTGGATGAACTCAGCCAGAAGGATTATTCGCATTATGATGCAAAAGCACCGGACTTTGTGATGATGTTTATCCCTACCGAAGCTGCCTACCTGACGGCGATCAAAGCGGATACCAATCTATGGGAATACGCCTATAATAAAAAGGTGGTATTGATGAGTCCTACCAATCTGATCAGTGCGCTCCGCCTTTCCCTCGATCTCTGGAAACGGGAAAATCAAGTGAAGAATGTGCAGGATATTATCAAACGAGGTACATTGCTTTACGAAAAGATTGCCGGATTTACAGATACATTCCTGCGCATCGGTGACAATCTGAGCGGATTGCAAAGAGATTATGACAAGGCTTACAACCAGCTTTCGGATGGCAACGGCAGTGTGGTAAGACAAGCCGAACTGCTGCGTAATATGAGTCTGACTCCTAAAAAACGAATATCAGCAAGACTGCTGCCCAAAGAAGAGGAAACGGAGGAGGAAGAAAACGGACAGGACAAATAGACAATCCAAATTAAGATATATAAAACATGAAAATCCTAAAAGACCGTATCCTGAAAGATGGAAGATGCTACCCCGGAGGTATACTGAAAGTAGATAACTTCATCAACCACCAGATGGATCCTATCCTGATGAAATCCATCGGTGTGGAGTTCGTCAGACGTTTTGCCTCCACACCAATCAACAAAATTATTACGGTAGAAGCCAGTGGTATCGCTCCCGCCATTATGGTAGGTTATTTATTGGAATTACCCGTAGTCTTCGCAAAAAAGAAAAAGCCGAGCACTATGGAGAACATGCTGGTTACTTCTGTCTATTCTTTCACCAAGCAACGCTCCTATGATGTATGTGTCAGTAAAGACTTTCTCCGTCCGGGCGACCGGGTACTTTTCATCGATGATTTCCTGGCCAACGGAAATGCTGCCAAAGGTATCATGGAACTTGTGAAACAGGCCGGAGCCGAACTGGTGGGCATGGGCTTCATCATAGAAAAAGCCTTTCAGCATGGAGGTGACGAACTTCGTGAGCAAGGTATTCATGTGGAGTCTCTGGCGATTATTGAGAGCCTTGACAATTGCGAAATTAAAATCAGGTAAAAGTATTTATCGTACATCTATAAACTTACAGCCGGCTTGTTTATGAATCAACAAGCCGGCTGTTTCGTTATAATCCGAGTATCTATTTTTATTCAGTAAAGCATTATTTATGGGATAAAGTTGTCCGAATAACTTCTTTCACATCTTCCACGATTCCCATAGTAACATCTTTATCAAACTTCAGTCCCACTGATAATCCATCGCTGTTGGCAACCGTTCGGTAATCCTTTAACTTCAATTCCAATTCCTGAAGAGAAGGATTCTTTATCACTGAGCTTGTACCTCCTTTCGGATACAAAGATACTTCTATGGGTAAAAATATATCCGAAGCCGTCTTATATTTAGAACTGTAAATCTTAGGTTCTCCAAAAGAAACGAATATAGGAAGCAAACTATCTAAACGAGCTTCGGAAACTCCGCCTAATTCTCCGGAAATTTCTCCACGAACTTGTAGATAAGCCTCTTTTATGGTGCGCAGGTAAGAAGTGATAGCGGTGGATGACGAACCACGGTCATATCTCACAAATAAACCAGGAACCTGCCTTTTATCCGTATTTGCAACTTTCCTATATTCTTTCCTCAAGAGATCCTTAAGACGGGCTGATAAGGTTTCCACATCATATTCCTTAATCAATTCCTGATTCAGCATCATCTTATTTCTCATATTTACAAAGAAACTATAAAAACGATCCGTTGATTTCTCAGTCTGAGACTCCATCTTTCCGCCCATAGCATCGTTCGCTTTACGAGTGAAGAAAGCCTCCAACTGTTGCAACTCGCTCTCCTGAACTGAATTTTGTTTCACACTCGCAGACGCGTTTATCGCCTGCTCCACTGTCTTTTTAACTTCCGGACGCGCAAATGCATAAAGCGTTCCGGCAGCTACGGGCACAAAAAGCAATAGCTTCAAACGCGCCCAATTGTTTGTTCTTCTTTTTAACATCATTGTGATACGATTTTTAAGTTTGCTGTGATTGAACCCGCAAGCCATAGAGTAGAGCCTTGCACCCACGGACTTCTTCACTAGCAAGAGTTGATATTCTGTTGCATCGATGCCATTATTAATAACGCCATTATCGGCTTCATATTCATGCACTTCACGAAGTTCACGCATCAGGAGCCATGCGGCAGGATTGAACCAATGGAATATAACGATACATTCCATCCAAAGTAAATCCAATGTATGTCTATGTTGCAGGTGCATTTGCTCATGCAACAGGATTTCTCCGGGGTTCCGTTCGTAATCCTCCTGTGACAGGACAATGGTATGCCCCCAACTGAAAGAGACTATCTTCTCCGGACAGATGACCAGCTTGTATTTCCCGTAATTACAGGCAGGATAGCTCCGGATAAGCCGGCGCATACGGATGGTAGAAAGCAAGAGGAAAGCAAGCACTATCAAAGCCCCGATAAAATAACAACTGCCCAACAGCCAGATCACAGGAATAGTATGAATCACATTCGTACGATCTCCCTCTATACCCTCCCCTTTCTCTGCCATCAAAAGACTTGCTTCTTCAGACAAATGCTTTTCACCCGTTCCTCCTTCTCTTTGAACATCTATTTCCTTCTCAGTCAATAAATGTCTTACAGTAGTTATTGGCAACTGCAAGGTTGTATATTGAGGAACATCTATTTGCAGCAATGGAAGTAACGTACATGCCATCGTTCCTGCCAGCAACAAAAAACGGTTCGTACGGAACAGCGTATCTTTCCTGAAAAACAATCTGAACAGAAAGTACAGGATTGTCAGGCATAAGGTAGACTCAAATATATAAAACAAAATAGTTCCCATGATCTATTTATTTGCCGGGTATAACTCTATTTCTATCTGTTCGACTTTTTACTTTCGATCTCTGCTATCAACGCTTTTAACTCGTCTACCGACATACCCTCTTCTTCAATAAATGTAGATACAACATTGGTATAAGAGTTATTATAGTATTGGGCTACTACGTCATTCAGTGCAGAACGCTTATATTCTTTATCGGAAACAGCCGCATAGTACTGATACGTGTTACCATAGGCCTTGTATTTCACAAAGCCTTTTTCCTCTAATCCTCTAACTAAGGTAGATACGGTATTATAATGAGGTTTCGGCTCTTCATAAAAAGCCAGCAATTCACGAACAAACATCGGACCATGTTCCCAGAACATTTGCATGATTTCCTCTTCTTTAGCAGTTAATCGTTTCATAATATTTTCAGGTTTATTTGGGTGAACAACGCAAAGATAGGAATTAGTTTTAAACAAACAACTAATGCTATTAGTTATTCAACTAACAAAGGAAGTAGTTTAACTAATATTATTAGTAGATAGTAAATACACCTTATTATATATAGAAAAAGAGAAGAAGTATAAGGGCAAGGATTGTTTGCAGCAGAAGAGAAATCAAATACATTCAGTCCTGAATGTAAGTTCATTATAAGAAACAAGATGTTTCATCATTTGAAACCAACAGTTTCACCGTTTGGAACTGAAGGTTTCATGCCTTGAAACTGAGAGTTCCATCGCTTGGAACTAATGGTTTCAAGCAATGAAACTTCTTTTGCAATACGAAGATAGGTTTCGTACTCTTATTTATACTTTCTTTTTCTTTGGCAATACCTGGTTCAGTACCACATATCCCAGTATTCCGGCAATAATAGTACCACACAACACACCGAATTTAGCTTGATTCAGCAGTTCCGGATAAGCATCAGAGAAAGAAAGATTGGCTATGAACAATGACACCGTAAATCCAACGCCACCCAGCAATGACACGCCTGCAATATTTTTCCAGTTCATACCTTCGGGCATACGGGCAAGCCCGCTTTTAATAGTCAGCCAGGTGAAAAGATAAATTCCCAAAAACTTACCCAAAAGAAGACCTAAGCCAACAGCAAGACCTACATTTCCTATAACTTCTCCGCCACCGCTAAAAACAACTCCTGCATTGGCAAAAGCAAATAAAGGAAGAATGACAAAATTCACAGCTCCATGCAAGTTATCCTCCAAAGATTGTAAAGGACTTATCACACGATCCGAAGCCCGCTCCACTTGCTTTAATGTAGCAATCTGTTCGTTTGTCAATACAATGTTATCAGATTGTACCACCGGGAAAGAACTGACAATAGCCCGGATACGCCGGATATATTTACCCGCATCCAGCCGTGGACGGGCGGGGATCACAAATGCAAGTATCACACCGGATATTGTGCTGTGGATGCCAGATTGCAGGAATAAATACCAGATAATAATGCCAAAGAAAAGAAAGAAGATCTTCTGTGTCATACCAAACTTTCCCATATAATATAAGAACGTATAAAGTATGGCAGCTACAATCAAATAACCGTAAGCAACCTCGGAGCTATAAAAAATGGCAATCACCAGAATACCACCAATATCATCTACCACAGCAAAAGCAGTCAGGAAAATCTTCAGACTCAACGGTACGCGCTTGCCCAGCAGACTAAGCACTCCCAATGAAAAGGCAATATCCGTAGCCATAGGAATAGCCATGCCTTGTGTTTCAGGAGTACCGGGAGTTACCAGAAAATAATAAACCAGAACCGGAAATATCATTCCTCCACATGCTGCAATGAACGGCAGAATAGCTTTCCTGAAAGAGGATAACTCTCCTACCAGTAACTCGCGTTTTATCTCTAACCCCACAGCTAAAAAGAAAATCGTCATCAGACAGTCATTGATAAACTCAATCATCGTCAGATTATGACCGCCATGCGAAAGCAAGTTAAAATCGCCAATACGCAAATGCAGTTCCTGCAACAGAAAGTCCTGATACACAGAAGACAGCGAAGAATTGGCCACAACCGCAGCCAGAATAGCTGTCAAGAACAATAAGATACTCGCCACTACATTCAATGACGAAAAGTTTTTCACAGTACGTAGAATAATCATATATTCAATTTCAATATTAGATTTCCAAAGGATTCTCCGGTACCGTTAAAGAACTATTCCTGATAGCTCATTAACGCCAGTTTTTTAACCCAAAGCACAAATATACCTGTTAATATTAAATTTAACACAATAGTAAGCACAGAAATTACTAATGCCGGGCCACCCAAGTTGTAACCCAACGCAATGAAAATAACTCCTGCCCCTACCTCACCACGGGTAAACATACCAATGGAAAGTGCCAGACGTTCGCTCAATTTACGGTCGCGATAGAAGAATACCGGAAATAACTTACCTACATTGGAAAGTAACGATACAATAACCACATGTACAATAATCAATGCCCAAGGCATCATTTCCTGAGAACCGGTTATAGAAGCCAGCCCCGTATCACCAGGGAGACTGATTCCCTGAAGCGGAGGCATACTCATACCAACCAGGAACATGAAGATAAATGAAATTCCGGTTGAAGCTTTACGCTCCCAGACTGTATCAATATCCTTATGTTTCATGACCATACCCAGAACGAATGCCGGAAGCAACACCTCAATATGAATGCTGGCATCTTCTCCATATAAGTTCTTTGTAATAAGATAAAGCGATTGAGTGGCGGCAAACACCAAAACGGAATAAAACAGAATGGCTTTCCAATCCTGCCGCATATTGTATTTACTCAGTTTCTTCCAACCGAAGGAAAGCAACAGAAAGACGATAAGGATAATTACCAACAACTGCCAGCGAGGTCCGATCATCATTATTTGCAAAGGAATCATTAAGAGGATGGTATCCAAATCATCAAAGATGGCCAGCACCTGAATCTTCTTGTAGATCCAGCTGGACTTCAGTCCGATAGCCGCCAACATAGTGAATAATATACCTGCGGAAGTAGGAGCCGCAAAACGACTCAGTAACAAGTTTTCTTTCCATGCCTCCCAACTATTCCAGTATTCCGGCGGAAGTAAAACAAAAATATAGTAAATAGCAATCAGAAACCAAGGCATGGCGGCCGTAGCCATAGCAACGAAATAATCTTTTGCGTACGTTTGCCATCGGGACTTGTCCACCTCAAACTCACGTCCCACATTGATCATAATGAATCCCAGACAAATATACAGTAACACATTAGATACAGTTTTCACCGTACCATAATCACTCCCTGACCATGCAGGCAGATATTGCGCTATAAAGAGACCTACCACCAGGAAGGCCGAAAACGATAGAACTTTTCTCATTTATTATTAGTTAGAATTTTCAAAACAAAGGGGATTGTCAAGACAGTCCTACAGAAAGAGAACAATCCCCGGACTAATATGAATCAGCTTTTATGCTTTTTTATATTAATCTAATTTCAACACCGCAAGGAACGCTTTCTGCGGCACTTCAACATTACCAATCTGCTTCATACGTTTCTTTCCTCTTTTCTGCTTCTCCAGCAATTTTCTCTTACGACTGACGTCACCACCGTAACACTTTGCCGTAACGTCTTTGCGTACCGCCTTAATCGTCTCACGAGAAATGATTTTAGCTCCGATAGCCGCTTGGATAGCAATATCAAACTGCTGTCTTGGAATCAGGTCTTTCAACTTCTCGCACATACGGTGTCCCAAATCATAGGCATTGTCGAAATGTGTCAGTGTTGAAAGAGCGTCCACCGGTTCGCCGTTCAGCAAAATATCCAGTTTTATTAACTTGGATGGACGGAAACCACTGGCGTGATAATCAAAAGAGGCATATCCTTTCGAGATACTTTTCAGTTTATCATAAAAGTCGATAACAATTTCTCCCAAAGGCATATCATAATAGATTTCCACACGATTACCCGAAATATATTCCTGCTTCACCAGTTCACCGCGTTTGCCCAAACACAAAGTCATGATGGGACCGATATAATCGGTAGTTGTGATAACGGAAGCACGAATATAAGGCTCTTCAATGCGATCTATCAAAGTAGGATCGGGCATACTTCCGGGGTTATGCACCTCTGTCATATGACCTTGTTTGTCGTAAATATTATAAGAAACGTTCGGCACAGTAGTTATCACGTTCATGTCGAATTCACGATCAAGGCGTTCCTGCACAATCTCCATGTGCAACAGTCCCAGGAATCCGCAACGGAATCCAAAGCCCAGCGCCAACGAGGATTCAGGCTGGAAGGTCAGTGATGCATCATTCAATTGCAGCTTTTCCAAAGAGGAACGCAAGTCTTCAAAGTCTTCCGCTTCAATGGGGTATACCCCGGCAAAAACCATCGGCTTCACTTCCTCGAAACCTGCGATGGCTTCTTTACACGGGCGGGCAATGTGAGTAATTGTATCTCCCACTTTTACTTCTTTAGAAGTTTTGATACCGGAAATAATGTATCCCACATCACCTGTACGCAGTTCCTGACGCGCCACCATCTCCATCTTAAGTACACCGACTTCATCGGCATCATATTCTTTACCGGTATTGAAGAATTTCACCTTATCTCCCTTACGGATCACCCCGTTCACAATCTTGAAGTAAGCGATGATACCACGGAAAGAATTGAATACGGAGTCGAAGATCAAAGCCTGCAACGGTGCTTCCTCGTCCCCTTCAGGATGGGGAATACGCTCAATAACCGCAGTCAGAATCTCTTCTACGCCCATACCAGTCTTACCGGAAGCACGGATGATTTCACTACGTTTGCAGCCAAGCAACTCTACGATTTCATCCTCCACCTCTTCGGGCATGGCACTCGCCATATCACATTTATTGATGACCGGAATAATTTCCAGATCATGCTCAATTGCCATATAAAGATTGGAGATCGTTTGCGCCTGTACACCTTGCGAAGCATCTACAATCAGTAATGCACCTTCACAAGCAGCAATAGAACGGGAAACCTCATACGAAAAGTCTACGTGTCCCGGAGTATCAATCAGATTCAGAACATACTTTTCGCCTTTGTACGTATACTCCATCTGAATAGCATGGCTCTTAATGGTGATACCTCTCTCTTTTTCCAGATCCATATCATCCAACATCTGTCCTCCGGTCACCTGTATGGTGTTGGTAAATTCAAGCAGACGGTCAGCTAAAGTAGACTTACCATGATCAATGTGGGCAATAATGCAAAAGTTACGTATATTCTTCATTTTCTACAATTATCTATCTATAAATAAGTATATTACAAAATGAGGCTGAATAACTCGTAGTACAGTCGCAAAACAAAATGGTAATATCTCGCAACGGGCTCGCCTCCTTTTGCGGGCGCAAAGATAATGAAAAATATGAGGTTTTGAAAGTGATTTATTCAATATCCGAGGTCGTAAATGTCTATATATCCTAAAACTATTCTATCATCCTACTGTTATGTATGCATAATAACCTAAACTGCATAACTGAAATGAAAAAATTTATTATTTTTGCGTGTTCCCTCCTATTATTGGCCGGATGCTCCAAGAATGAGATAATCATTTATGGCTCATCGCCCGAAAACAATGAATCCGACAACAGTCAGCCTTCGGAGAAAGAAGATGCACTCATCACCTTTTCCGCTTCACTCGAAAGTCGTAAAGTAACCAGATCTATGTCGCCCATGCCTAAAGGTCTGGTAAGTCAGATTTATGCCTTTGAAACTACAGACAGGAATTTCGATGACCCTTTTGCCGAAGGTTTGTATTCAACCGCTTCCGCAGGTGTATTGACCGGATTGAAAGGCTACAAAATGTATTTGAGTAACGGATCATATAATATGTATGCGTTTTCTGAAAACTCCTCCGTTTATCCTCCAGACCTGATAGATGGAATATCCGCTCCGTTAAAGAATGGCATTGACTATCTATGGTGGGAAAATCTGGATCAAGACGTCACAACTTCACAAATCCACATGCCCATTGTATTCCAGCATGTAGCCACCCAGGTTGTAGTAGACTTATCAGCCGGCGACGGTATAAAACTGGACAGTCTGATTTCAGCAAGTATACTTCCTCCCACTCCGGGTGCCACTCTCGATATACAGACTGGAATTATTGAATCCACCTACACCTATGATACTACTCCGCTCACTATGGGGAAAAATGGTTTTCTCACGCAGGCCATCGTTCTACCGACAAAAGCTACCCATCCTATGTCTTTGACGCTACAGATATTAGCAGACGGAGAAACGACTCCACGTACCTATACCGTAGGCATTCCCATTCCGGGCAAACTGGCAGGAGGATTTTCGTACGTCTTCAGTGCCATTATAGACGGAAATTCCGTATCGTTCCCCAATGTCAGTATCAAAGACTGGACCAAAGTAGATGAATCCGGTAACCCGCTTTATCCGACACAGAAATAATAAGGATCACTCTTGCATCCTCCAAATACAACAACAAAGTAGAAAATATGGAAACTAAAATATCTGAGATCAGAAAAGAGTATACCAGAGGCAAATTGACACAATGCACCATCAATGACAATCCTTTTGAGCAATTTGAAGAGTGGTTGAATGATGCTATTGCCCACAATGCGGACGAGCCCACCGCCATGATAGTAGCAACTGTCTCGGCCGAGGGACATCCTTCTACACGCACCGTCTTGCTGAAAGGAGTGGAAAACAACAAATTTATATTCTTTACTAATTATGAAAGCCGAAAAGGAAAACAATTGGCTGATAACCCATATATTTCCCTCTCTTTTGTATGGCACAAATTGGAAAGACAAGTACACATTGAAGGTAAAGCCGAAAAATGCCTCGACCAAGTGTCGGATACTTACTTTTCCAGCAGACCCTATAAAAGCAAGATAGGTGCAAGAATTTCTCCGCAAAGCCGGGTGATAAGTAGTCGTATGGAGATTATGCGGGCTTTCGTAAAAGAGGTCTGCAAGCTGGCGGGACATGAAATCAGACGTCCCGACAACTGGGGTGGTTTTGCCGTAACTCCTACCCGCTTCGAATTCTGGCAGGGGCGGGAAAGCCGCCTGCACGACCGCATTCAGTATATAATTCAGGAAGATGGTAGCTGGAAACAGGAAAGACTGGCTCCTTAAACATCCCTTGTCAATGGACTGGAACATAAAAAGAAGCGTTGATAACATATAAATGTATCAACGCTTCTTTTTATAAGATAAATGTCAATCTCTCTCTTAAACCAACTTAACAAACAGTTCGCCTTCTACTTCCTGAGTAGAGATCTTGTCTTCTCTCAGCAACCAGCCAAGGCCCAAGAACAAATCTTTGTCTACCAACTTAGTTGCTTTCTTGATTTGTTTAGCAGTTAAACCTTCAGTCTCATTCAGAGCACTCCAAATTTTTCCTGCAGTTTCACCAGCTTTTTCTTTTAACATTTTCCTTTTGTTTTTAGTTATACATGCTTTAATCTAAATTCTCTCATTAGCGAGGTTCAGATTTTATTTCAGCGGCAAAGATAGTTATATTTATGTTATATAACACATTATTCTCTGTTTTTTTATGTTATATGTCATAAAAAGAGCATTTATTCAGCAGGTCAGACCAAAAAGAATGATTCATTCAAGCGAAACTGATGGTTTGTTTACATTAAATAGACGGTCTGTTTTCAAGATATTCCGCCCAAATGCGGGCAGCTTCTTCCACCATCCTGACACACGGACGTTTAGCATAATATTGGTCGGTGCGTTCTTCGGGAGTAGACACTCCTTCCGACTTCTTCAACCCCAATAATTCAGCACAAATTGTAGAGCCGTTCCGTTTCTTAAACTCGGCAGCCAATTCCTGTACTACTGCATAATTGGCCCCTTTTCCTTCACGATCTTTGGGATCAGTCGCTCCGGTTTCCAGTCCGGCAAGCAGAAACATACCACATGCAGCGCCACAAGTCTGACGCATACGACCGATACCTCCACCGAAGGAAGCTGCCATACGCGCCGCCTGTTCTTGCGTAAATCCATACATGTCGGCAAAAGCAAGCACCACAGACTGGGAGCAATTATAACCACTCTTAAAAAACTCTACCGCTTTCTCTATTCTTTCTTCAAACATTACCCTATCCTTTTTTTAGCCTTCTATATCCAACAACATGGGACAATGATCAGAATGTACAGCATCATTCAGAATACGCGCCTCTTTCAGTAACGGGCGAACAGGTTCGGTCACCATACAATAATCAATACGCCATCCTTTATTCTTTGCGCGGGAGTTGAAACGATAACTCCACCACGTATATTCCTGCTGTTCGGGATGCAACAAACGGAAAGTATCGATAAAACCGGCATTCAGAAAACGCGTCATCCATTCCCGTTCTTCGGGTAAAAAACCACTATTAGTAGCGTTACGAATAGGATCATGAATATCTATCGGTTCATGGCAGATATTATAATCTCCGCAAAGTATAAGTTTCGGACGTGATTTTCGCAGCTCCGTCACGTACTCCTGGAACTTCTCCAACCACACCATCTTAAATGCCTGGCGTTCGTCACCACTCGTTCCTGAAGGATGATAAACACTTACGACAGATATATCGCCAAAATCGGCACGGATAAAACGGCCTTCATTATCATATTCTTCTATTCCCATGCCATATTCCACATGGTCCGGCTCTTTTTTAGTCAAGATGGCTACTCCGCTATACCCCTTCTTCTGCGCAGAATAGAGATAATGCTTATACCCCAATGTACTCAATGCTTCTTCCGGATATTGATCCGGCTGCAATTTAGTTTCCTGAATGCACACCACATCAGCTTGTTCCTGTTCCAGCCATTCCGGCAAACCTTTACTAACAGCTGCACGCAGCCCATTTACATTATATGTAATAATTTTCATATGATCGTTTATTTTTATCTTATTTATTAAGAGTTTTCTCCCATTCCAGAAGTTTCACTTTGCGTTCCAATCCCCAATGATAACCTCCTAATCCACCATCCGTACGCAACACCCGGTGACAGGGTATAAGTACCGATACAGGATTATCGCCCACAGCGGAGCCAACAGCACGACAAGCATTCGGCTTTTGCAATTTCTGTGCAATTTTTCCGTATGAGGTAATACCACCCAAGGGAATATTCAGCAGCTCTTTCCATACACTCAGCTGAAATTCCGTTCCTTTCAGATGTAATGGCAACACATCAATATTCTCTTTATCTATAGACAGGACAGCATTAACCGTCTTTTGCTGAAGTTCATCTCTGTGCTCTCTGTAGGCAGCATGCGGAAAGATATGCTTCAATTCATCCAATACAGCATCCCGGCTTTCAGTAACAAAAGCCAGATAACAGATTCCCTTAGAGGTAGAAGCCATCAGTATTTCCCCAAAAGGGGTTTCAGTAAAGGAGTAGGCAATGTTCAGATTGCGACCTCCATTCCCAGATTCTTCTGCACTCATGGGCAGTACTTTCAAAAAGCGGCTGTTCAAACGTTCCTGTTTCATGATAATTCAGATATTAATAACATAATATTTAAGACGGTTACGATACCCGCAATAGCGTAAAGTACGAAACTGCTCCATTTACTGTTGACATACTGCCCCATTACCTTACGCGAAGATGTCAACCCGACTTGCAGGAAAACGGTAAAAGGTAACTGTATACTCAGCACCATTTGCGAAATCAACAGTCCTTTAAAAGGATCGCCGATGAAGAATATCAGCAACAAGGCGATACCCAATGAAAGGATCACACCCACCTGCGAGTGACTATCCTTGATGTGATAAGATTCTCCGAAGATACCGGCAAAGATAGAACCCGCCGCCATGCCACTTGTAATGGTGGATGAAATACCTGCCATCAGCAAAGCCAGAGCAAAGACAACCGCGGCACTGTTTCCAAGCAAAGGCTCCAGCAAAGACTTCGCCTGTTGCAGCTCTTCAACCTGAATACCACTCTTAAAGAAAGTAGCAGCAGCCAGCAATATCATAGCACTATTGATAGCCCATCCCACAATCATAGAGAAGAGCGTATCAAACAACTCATACTTCAAAACCTTACGAATAGAACTATCATCTTGCTTATTATATTCATGGCTCTGAATCACCTCCGAATGCAGGAATAAGTTATGCGGCATCACCACTGCTCCCAACACGCTCATAATAATCAGCATGCTCCCTTTCGGAAAAGCAGGTGTCACCCATCCTTCCACAGCCATCGGCCAGTCAATCTTCACCAGGAACAACTCATAAATAAAGGATAATCCGATAACGGAAACAAAAGCAATGATAGAACGCTCTATCTTCTTATACGAATTCGTAAAAAGCATGATGACGACAAAGACGGTTGTCAATACAGCTCCCCATATAATAGGGATATCAAAAAGCATTTCCAAGGCAATTGCACCTCCCAATATTTCGGCAAGGGAAGTCGATATGGATGCCAACACCGCAGTGCCCAAAATAGGACGTGAGACCCACTTTGGCGTATATTTTGTGGCTGCTTCAGATAAACACAAACCTGTAACAATGCCCAAGTGAGCCACATTATGCTGCAATACAATCAACATGATCGTTGACAAAGTTACCACCCAAAGCAGGGAATACCCAAATTCGGAACCCGCCGCAAAGTTGGAAGCCCAGTTTCCCGGATCAATAAAACCAACTGTAACAAGCAACCCGGGACCAATATATTTAAAAACGTCCAGACCACCCAAATAACGCTTGTGGTCTCTGCGTTTCAAGTCTTTCAGAATATTTTTCATCGTTCGTTCTTTAAATGGCGTAAAATTACGAAATAATAACAAGCGAGCCACACTTTCAGTTCAAAAAAGAAGCCCTCGGCATTGTACAACACCGAGGGCCAACCTATATTTTTAAAGTACAGGGATTTAGTTAGAATCCCATTTCATGTAGCGCCCGGCACAACTGATCCGGACAAGAAGTCGAACGCCTTCCGCAACGTACTCCTTCCAGACGGGAAATCACATCATTTACCGACATTCCTTTCACCAGACGGGAAAGACCTTGCAAATTTCCGTTACAACCTCCCCAAAACGCAATATCCGTTATTATATTATTTTCTATTTCCAATTCAATGTGAGAACTACATGTACCTTGAGTCTTATAAGTATACTTCATTACTCTTCACTACCCTCCGGCTTCATGTTGGTATAAACAGTTTGCACATCATCAAACTCTTCGAGACGTTCTATCATCTTGTCCAAAGTTTCACGTTGCTCGGGAGTCACCTCTTTCGTATCGTTCGGAATATAAGTAAATTCACCACCGACATCCTCAAAACCACATTCTTCCAGATGTTTCTGGATAGCTGCATAGCTCTTCGGATCGCCATAGATAGTGATTGTTCCTTCTTCTTCATCCTCTTCGAACTCATCATCTACATCGTAGTCAATCAGGTCAAGAATGAGTTCTTCCATATCTATGCCGTCTTTCTTCTTGAAAGTAAACATACACTTATGGTCGAACAGGAAAGCTAATGATCCCATAGTACCCAAGTTTCCGCCAAACTTATTGAATACGGAACGTACATCGGCAACTGTACGGGTAGTATTGTCGGTCAACGTATCTACGAATACAGCAATACCGTGAGGACCGTATCCTTCATAAGTCATTCCTTTGTAATCGCTCTGGTCCTTACCCATTGCATTCTTGATAGCACGGTCAATGTTATCCTTCGGCATATTCTCACGCTTACAAGTAGCGATAACCGAACGCAAAGTCGGATTATTTTCCGGTTCCGGACCACCAGCCTTTACTGCAATAGCAATTTGTTTACCCAGTCTTGTAAAGGTCTTTGCCATATGACCCCATCTTTTCAATTTGGCAGCTTTTCTATATTCAAATGCTCTTCCCATTGGAATTATATTTTAATGTTTAATTATTAGTTATTTAATTATCAATTAGCGAAGCTTTGCATCCAACTTATCTTCCAGATTCTTCACGAGTTTCGACATGATCTTATCGATCATCTTATCGTTCAGTGTCTGTGTTTCATCCTGCAACAGGAAGCTGACTGCGTACGATTTTTTGCCGGCTTCCAGATTCTTACCTTCATAAACATCGAAGAGAGATACATCTTTCAGTAATTTCTTCTCTGTCTCATAAGCGATCTTCTCTATTTCGGCAAACTGCACCTTCTTATCAATCAACAAGGCAAGGTCACGCTTCACAGCCGGGAATTTAGAAATTTCCGCATAGCTGATCTTTACAGAACGGATAGCTTTCATCAGCTCTTTCCAGTTCAGGTCAGCGTAATATACTTCATTGTCAATGTCGAAAGCTTTCAGAATCTTCTTTGTTACGATGCCAAATGTAGCAAGACGCTTTCCACCCTTAGTCTGTACAGACAAGGCAGCAGCATAAATATCATCCGTCAGGTTACCTACAACCAGATTTCTCATATTCAGCCCTAAACGCTGGAAAATATTCTCCACGTAAGCCTTCAACTCATATACAGAGCTTTCTTCATCAGCATGCGCCCATGAATTGGATACTTTTTTACCCGTTACCCACAACCCGAGATGATAATTCTCAGTGTAAGCAGCCAATGACTTTTCGGGATTCTTCTTTTCTTCATTGAAATAATAGCAATTTCCGAATTCAAAGAATTTCAGGTCGGCATTCTTACGGTTAGCATTATGAGAGATACTTTCCAATCCACCGAACAACAAAGTCTGACGCATGGCATTCAGGTCTGTACTCAACGGATTCAGTAGCATCACCAAGTTTTTAGAAGGATAAGTTTCCATACCGTCATAATAGCCGGCACGTGTCAGTGAGTTATTCAGAATCTCATTGAAACCACAACCTACCAACTGTTCAGCCACCAGGTTCTGCAATTTGTTAGACTTATCATGTTCGCCCTTCGTAGTCAAGCTAGACTTCAGCGTAGACGGTATTTCTACATTATTATATCCATAAATACGGAGGATATCTTCAATAACATCACAATCGCGTTGCACGTCTACACGATAAGGGGGAACCGCCAAAGTCAAGCCTTCTGCCGTCTCATTGGTTATTTTCATCTCCAGACTGGTAACAATACTCTTGATTGTCTCCACCGGAATCACTTTACCTACCAACGAGTGCACCTTCTCATAAGATAACTCTACGATGAAATCCTGAGCAGGAGCAGCACAAACATCCTTTACTTCAGAAGAAATAGTACCACCAGCCAGTTCTTTCACCATCATGGCGGCCAATTTCAAACAGTAAATAGTGATATTGGGGTCAATGCCTCTTTCAAAGCGGAAAGAAGCATCTGTATTCAGTCCATGACGACGAGCTGTCTTACGAACCCATGTCGGATGGAAATAAGCGCTTTCAATGAAAACATCTTTGGTCGTTTCCGTAGAACCGGAATCCAGACCACCGAATACACCGGCAATACACATCGGCTTTTCCGTGTCACAAATCATCAGGTCACGATCAGATAATTTACGTTCCACGCCATCCAACGTGACAAACGGAGTACCTTCAGGCATTGTCTTCACCACTACTTCGCCACCTTTAATTTTATCTGCATCAAAGCAGTGCAATGGCTGGCCGAATGCATGAACAATGTAATTCGTGATATCCACTACATTGTTGATAGGACGCAGTCCGATGATACGGAGTTTATTCTGCAACCATTCCGGACTTTCTTTTACTGTTACGCCTTTCACCGTTACACCGGCATAGCGAGGGCAAGCTTCACTGTTTTCAACTGTAACATTGATATCCAGATCATGATTTTCAATGGCAAAAGCATCTACAGACGGTTTCTTCAGAGAAGTCGGTTTGTTATTTTGCACCAGATAAGCGTACAAATCACGAGCTACCCCATAGTGAGAACAAGCATCGGCACGATTCGGAGTGATATCCACTTCCAGCACATAGTCGCTCTTGATATTATAATAATCTTTGGCAAGAGTTCCCGGAACTGCATCAGCCGGCAGAACAATGATACCCGCATGATCTGTACCAATACCGATTTCATCTTCAGCGCAAATCATCCCATTGGACTCAACACCACGGAGTTTTGACTTTTTAATCGTAAAACATTCATCTCCGTCATAGAGTTTTGCACCCAAAGTGGCAATTACCACTTTCTGACCGGCAGCCACATTCGGTGCACCGCATACGATCTGCACAGGTTCCCCCTGTCCCAGATTCACAGTAGTCACGTGCATGTGGTCTGAATTCGGATGAGGAATGCATGTCAACACTTCACCGATTACGAGACCTTCCAGTCCTCCTTTAATCGTTTGCACTTCTTCTACACTTCCTGTTTCCAAGCCAATAGAAGTTAATGCAGCGGCAACTTCTTCCGGTGTCAAATCGAAATCGACATACTCCTTCAACCAATTATAAGAGATATTCATATCATTAATTTTTTATTGTTTCCAAAAGTGACCCGCAAAATTACAAAGTTTTTTTGGATGACAGGGAATTATCCATCAAGAAAATAATGAAAACAGCCGAAACTACATGATAAAAAGTAATTCCGGCTGCAATATTAAAATGCTTATGTAATTTTACCATTAATTTAGAATGGCAACGGTCCATCCGATCCCACCCCACCAAACGGATTGTCTGTTTGAGGGGCAAACTCAGCCGGAGGCGGCACACTGCCATCACTTACTGCATTCATTTTAGAACCAAAGGTTGCTCCACCACCTTCTGCCGGATGCGGAATCACCATATCATCTTCCGGATTCTGGAAACGGGTGTACTGACCGATAAAACGCAAACGAACATCACCTACCGCACCATTACGATGCTTGGCAATAATAATTTCTGCCATACCACGTAAATCGGTTCCATCTTGTGAGGTATAAATCTTATAATATTCAGGACGGTGAATAAAACATACCATATCGGCATCCTGCTCAATGGCTCCCGACTCACGCAAGTCACTTAACTGCGGACGTTTACCTTCTTCACCTTCACGACTTTCCACACCACGATTCAACTGCGACAAAGCAATAATAGGAATATTCAACTCTTTCGCCAACCCCTTCAACGAACGTGAAATCGTACTTACCTCTTCCTGACGGCTACCGAATGACATCCCACTCGCATTCATCAACTGAAGGTAGTCGATAATAATAATCCTTACTCCATGTTCGCGTACCAGGCGACGAGCTTTTGTACGAAGTTCAAACACTGACAATGAAGGTGTATCATCTACATACAGCGGAGCATCCAAAAGGTCACGCAACTTATAATCCAGCTGTTGCCATTCGTAATCCGCCAGCTGTCCGCTCTTAATTTTCTCACTCGGAATCTCGCACGCATTGGAGATCAAACGATTCACCAACTGTACGTTACTCATTTCAAGAGAGAACACAGCTACCGGATTACGATAATTCACTGCAATATTCTTTGCCATAGAAAGTACGAATGCCGTCTTTCCCATTGCCGGACGAGCAGCGATAATAATAAGGTCGGACCTTTGCCAACCGGAAGTCATCTTATCAAGTTTGGTAAAACCGCTCTCCAAACCACTTAAACCATCCGTACGGGCAGCCGCTGTCTGAATTAACTGATACGCTTCGGCAATGACAGGATTAATCTGCGTATAATCCTTCTTCATGTTCTGCTGAGAGATCTCAAACAATCTTCCTTCAGCTTCCTGCATCAAATCATCTACGTCCAGGGTTTCATCGAAAGCTTTACTCTGAACATTGCTGGTAAATGTAATCAGTTCACGAGCCAATGCCTTCTGTGCAATGATGCGGGCGTGATATTCAATATGCGCTGAAGAGGCAACCTTACTACTTAACTGAGTAATATAAAACGGACCACCCACTTCCTCCAAATCACCGCGTTTAGCAAGTTGCTCCTTTACCGTAAGGATATCCACCGGCTTCTGATTCACAGCCAGGTCGGTGATAGCGGAATAAATCAACTGGTGCCGGTGCTCATAAAAAGACTCCGGACGAAGAATTTCACTTACTAACGAATAAGCGTCTTTCTCTATCATCAATGCTCCCAATACAGCCTCTTCCAGTTCCGGCGCTTGTGGCTGGATACGTCCGTAGTCATTTACGGGCTGTATTTTTGCCTTACTATTGCTTCGGGGAGCTTTTCTCTGTTCTGCCATTTTTTAATACTATGAATTATTAAAGGGATGGCAAAGATAATGCTTATTAATCAAAATCATCCCTATTCTACCAAACAAAAAAAGCTGTCCCAAAATCGATTTTGAGACAGCCTCTTCTTCCTTTTACATAAATATTAAATATATATTACTTTTTCCAAACATAATATGGAACAAGCAAGTATTTCATAATATTTATCAAACGCTTCATCAATGTACAATACTCCATATAGTCAGAAATATAATCTTGAAATATTCCGTTACCGACTGATGCTCAATATACTTCATATTGTAACGTATTTTATCCGGAAGTATCAGCTCTATATACGCTTTATCCGCATCCTCAACCTGTCCCAGTATCGTATTTTCATCTACATATTCTATAGATGCATAATCCGTAATTCCCGGACGAACAGACAACACTCTCCGCTGTTCCTCAGTGTAGAGTTCCACATATTTACGAACCTCCGGACGCGGGCCTACCAGACTCATATCACCTTTCAGTACATTGAATAACTGAGGTAGTTCATCTAATTTATATTTGCGGATAAAATACCCGATACGGGTAATCCGGGGATCTCGTCCACCTACAGTTATCAAACCTTGCTTATCAGCTCCTATACGCATTGAACGGAACTTATAGACATAAAAATCCGTCCCTCCACGTCCCACACGTAGCTGTTTATAGAAACCACCACCTTTACTTTCCAGACGGATAGCAATATACAGGAAAAGGAAAACAGGAGATAAGAATAAAATGCCCAGAAAGGAAAATAAAATATCAAAAAAACGAATCATCACCTATCAACAGTCACTTTAAGGTATGCATCTTTTACAGCTTTGATTATAAAGTCCAGCTTTTCTTCATCCAATTGCGGATAAATAGGCAAGGAAATCTCTCCTTTAAAATTCTCATAAGCTTGTGGATAGTTCTTTATATCATATCCTAATGAGATGAAGAAGGAAAGCATCGGCATCGGGATAAAATGGACGTTCACGGCAACCTCACTTTTCGAGATTTCATCAATCATACGATCACGCTGTTCCTCTGTGAAATCTTTGATACGCAATGCATAGATATGATATGAGCTTTCTTTTTCTCCATCTTCAGAAGGTGGCAAAATAGCCCAATCACAATCAGCAAATGCTTTAGAATAGGTATTGAATACTCTTTTACGTTCTTTCAGTAGTTCAGGATATTCCCGTATCTGAGCCAGACCGATAGCTGCATTTACGTCAGCCATATTTATTTTCATTCCCAGACCTACTATATCATAACGCCAACCGCCGGCTTTAGATTTGGAAAAAGCATCTTTAGTTTGACAATTCAAACTCATCATACGCAATTCTTTGTAGAGTTCCGCATTATCAAACGGTTCAGGCAAATTCAGGCAGATGGCTCCTCCTTCGGCCGTTGTCACATTTTTTACGGCATGAAGAGAGAAGATAGCAATATCCGTTTCGCATCCTGTACGCTGATTCTTACTGTAATAAGCTCCCAAAGAATGGGCCGCATCATTCATTACAAGAATACGTCCCAATTTTTCCTGTACCAATGACGTTGCCTGAAACAGATTGCGTATTTCCGGTTCATTAACGAGTCTCATGATGCGGTCGTAATCACAAGGGAAGCCCGCAATATCTACCGGAATAATAGCCTTGGTCCTTGGCGTAATTGCTTTTCGAATAGCATCCACAGAGATATTGAAATCCTCTCCGGAATCTACCATAACAGGCTTTGCACCCGCATGAAGGACTGCTAATGCCGTAGCACTATATGTATACGCCGGAACAATTACTTCATCTTCAGCTGTTACTCCCAACCAACGAAGCATCATAATAGCTCCCGAAGTCCATGAGTTTACACAAAGCACTTCTTTTGCATTAGAGAATACTTTTATTTCTTCTTCCAATGCTTTTACTTTAGGACCGGAAGTTATCCAGCCAGAACGTAAGGAATCAACCACCTCATTAATGACCGCCTCGTCAATATAAGGAGGTGAAAAAGGAATTTTCATGATTAATATATAATTAGAATAAACATTATTAGTGATAAATCATAGCCACCTGATATATAAATAACTATCAATCATATACTTCTAGAATTCAGACATGTATTTTTTTATAGAGATGCCCATTCCATTAATTATATTAATGACTAAAATTCTCATAAATCGTTCCATGTCCAGGATATAAATCATTTCCATTGGCCAATGATATTATACGCTGTACAGAAGTGTTCGCCTCTATTTTATTACTATAAGGAAAGCTCGTTATAACTTTTAAACCAGGAATAAATGAATCCCCTGAAAAAATAGACTTTCCTATTTTATATGTCAAACAACTCTTATCATGGCCTGAAGTCTCATAGGTCTCCAATTCTATATTTGGGAAAAGATGAACTTTATCCCCTTCTTTTAGAACTTGCAAATTTGTATTAGTAAATACAATTGGATCATTATGATATCGAGAAAAGTTTTTCTTATTAGATGCTAAAGCTTCTTGCCCAAAAGAAGAAGTATAAACAATACAATCTGGATATGCCTTTACCAACTCCCTAATCCCATAAATATGATCATAATGTGTATGAGTAAGAAAGACACCTTTTATCATAGCATCTTCCTTCATTTGAGATATAATAGGATTAAAATCCCCTATATCAATCAAAAAAACATTTAATGAGCCAGCTTCAGATAATATAAATGAGTTTGAATTAAAAACAGAATTAACAATTTGCCTAATCTCCATTTGACATTATATCTTTATCAAATCCGGTATTATCATTGATTTCGTTTTTAACCACATAGTTCCCCAACTTAAACCCAAGCCAAAAGAAGACATTAATAAAGTCGTCTCTCCAGATAGTAATCGCTCACGAAGTCTCGTAACCATCAAGGAAGGTATAGAAGCACCTCCCAAATTACCAAAATCTTCCAAGTTATAAGGAACCTTTTCCTGAGGCAGTTTTAGCTTCTTAACGATACGATCAACAATCATCTTATTAGCTTGGTGAATTAAGAAGTAATCAATATCCGTATCGCGATTAATATTATAATCTGCCAAAAATTTCTCTACAGATTTGGGAGGACGGGATATTGCGAATGAGAAAACATTCATCCCATTTATCAGAGTATGGATAGGAGCACGAACAATACCATTACCAAAATCTTCATATTCAAAAGATTCCGGTGTAGCCGGATGACGAAAACCACCGTGAGGAGTCATCAAAGCTTCATATCCCTTACCATAAGTATGAAAATCAACAACAATATCATTAGCCGCCTCGTCATATTCTAAAGCTATTGCCGTACCACAGTCACCAAACAATGGTACGCGACTCTTGTCCTTCATCGACCCCATACGCAATGCCGTATCACCAATAAGTAACAAAGCACGCTTTACATTACCAGTCGTCAACAGATTGCCCGCAACTGTTATTGCATACATGCATCCACAACACCCCATAGGAATATCCATACAAAAACACTTCTCTGACAGTGACAACCTATCTTGTAATATGCAAGAAGTGGGCGGAGTACGATAATCACCTGTTACGGATTCAAACAGCAGAACATCAATACTATCCCTCTCCCATCCCAGTTCTTCAAGTAACTTCTCAGCAGCAGCTTGACACATGTCCGAAGCACACATATTATCCGGAGCAATATGACGTCTTTTTATCCCGACTGTATTATCAAATACTTCAGCCTCTTCCTGAGAAAAAAAATCAAAATCAGATGTCTTCACCACATTCTCAGGAACAGCCATAGCCACTCCCTTCATGCCGACATTCTTAATTTCCCATCTTGCCATAGTGTACCCCGTTAGAGTTCAACATCATACTTTTTCAAGATTTCACGTCCCCTACCATAGGAAGTGAATTCCATAATATCTTCCGGATCGAACATCACATCAAAGGACTCTTCCAATAAAGCAATGATATTCAACTGGTGAACAGAGTCCCACGATTCTACATTCTCTTTCGAGAAATCATCATTCAGTACAGAACTATCCACACCAAACACTTCAACAAAAGCATCATTGTATTTTTCAATATTCGTCATTACATTCTCTATTTTTATAAATTCAACTTACTGTATAATATCTTTCCGGCTTCATTCTTAGGAATACTATCTATTATTCTCACCTCAAAAGCCGACGCTACAAGTTTGGTCTTTTCTATCAATATTTCCTTTACCGCAGTCACGTATTGATTATTGGTCAGATAAACAATCATTTTTTCATCCGTACCCACACAGGCACATTCTATCGGGCATTTACCTTTAATAATCTGTTCACACTCATCCAATCCGATACGCATTCCATACAGTTTTAAGAAGCGTCCCATACGACCTACAATATAATAACACCCGTCTTTATCACGATAGGCAAGATCACCCGTACGCATAAAACCATTACGCTCATCACCCAACAGTAAATCCTCGCGTTTACGAGCATACCCCATCGTTACATTTTTACCGCGATAACACATCTCACCCTCCGTGTTTGGCAATTCTATTACAGAGCCATCACTGTCTATCAATGACAATTCTGCATTCGGAACCGCACGTCCTATACTGCCACACTTTGAAATCGCATACTCCGGTGGAAGATAAGCCATACGGGCAGTACCCTCTGACTGTCCATAAGTGGCAATCCAACGTTTCCCGTTATCACGACAGTATTCTGCAAATTTCAAATTCAACTGACGTGGCATTTTTCCGCCTCCTTGAGTAAGCAGTGTCAAATCAGGCAAGTCCATACGGAAAAAGCGCATCAGATTTAAGATCTCAAAACTATAAGGAACACCTGTAAAACTGGTGGCATGCTGTTCTTTCATAAAATTCCAGAAAGCTTTGTCGGTCATACTTTGATTGGTTATCAATACAGTAGCTCCAACATAAAGATGACTGAATACCACTGATAGCCCCATAGTATAATATAATGGAAGAACAAGCAAAGGGCGATCATTGGAAGTCAGGCCAAAGAAAGTAGAGATATTTAAGGCCGCCGCTTCTATATTACCATATTTATGCCGTACCAACTTGGGACTACCCGTTGAGCCGGAAGTAGGTAAAAGATGAGATAGATCAGGATGCATCGCACAATCTCCCATTCCTGTACGCAAGAGGATATAGCCATAATATTCACACACCATTTCATAATACAGATCAACTGCCATCAACGAGGGCACACAAACATAAGAAGGGCGGTAAATATCAAGTAGATTATGAAGAAGTTCCTTTTCAATATGTGCATTCAATATTAAAGGGACATTGCCGGAATTGATACAACCTATACTCCAGGCTATACCTCCGACATTATTTTCTGTCAATAAGAATAATAAGGAACGACTGGGAAGAATAGTAGATATGCTCTCGGAAAAATCCAACAACTCACCATACTTCAAGGTATTCCCCAAAGCATCAACTGCAGCAAACGCATCCTGCGCCTGCTTATTTAAATTCAATATCATTTGGTTTATTTTATGTAAGCACTCAATTTAGGGCATACCCCTTTGTAAGGGCACTTTTCAGTGCCCTAAACCGAGTTTTGTTAATTAATTAGTTTTGAATTTAACATTGGCTGGTAGCCAAAGTGATTTTGTCAGGAACCATATTAACATAATCCCTGCACCCGTTAAAGATATTTTTGAAAAAAGTTCCGATGAAGTTCCAGATAGAACTGCCATGAAGCTTTACCGTTCCTATTACACTGTGATAAGTTGCAGCCATCTCAGCACCGGCATCACTGCCATAATGAAGTGAATTATTACGCTGAGTAGTCAGCTTTCGAATAGTTCGCTCAGCAAGATTATTGTCTATCGGCAGTTCACCATCATCCAAGTAAGCAAATATCTCTTTCCAGAACCGATTCAGATAATTAAGAGCTTCTGTATAATACTGACTTCTAAATGCTGAATCCTTTGACAGTTCACTGTCCAACAGGCTGCGCAATTCTATCAGCAGGTCCTTCGTTTCCAGGCTTTGCCTTTCTCGCAACCTTTCTTTTGGAGTTAATCCGGCATCATCACATTCACGCTCTCTCATAAAGAATCCCTTTAATAAATTGGAAAAACGTTCAGCTGTCGGTTCACCACCTTGATTGGAAGCCTTGACGAACTTGTTCTTTGCATGGGACATGCAAACTTGATGCACGGTATCTTTAAACTGGGCTGACTTCAACTCATCACCGATAAATACATAAGCATTGTAGCCGTCAGACATGATACTCTTCAATTCCGCATCACCCAAAAAGTCTGTAAGTACCTCACGACCGCGAGAGCCATTCTCATAGAAGAAAACAGCTGTTTTCTGAGCCTTGTTGACCAGCACCCAAATATAACACTTCTTATAGTGGTCATATTTACGCACCTTACACCAGGTCTCATCGCAGTTCACTATCGAGTCCTTTTCCAAGGCGATGGACTTCAATACACAAACCAACTCGTCCAGGTATTTCTTGCCCTTCTTAAGCCAATTACGCAATGTGTTTCTAGAAATGCTCATTCCCATATCTGTCAGCCATTGGTGAAGGAGACCAAAGGTCACATTCTTTACATAAACTTCATAGGCAATAGCCTGTAGAAATTCAGGAGTAGCTTTGGTACCCTCGAATTTAGTTATCACCTCCGGATGGCCTTCAGAGGGGAAATAACCCCACTTCGGCTTTTTGCCCGGCTCTGCGTAATGAACCATCTCAAAACATTCTTCCGCAAGGAAAGTACGGAAACTGAATACCCGTACCATCCTTCTTTCGATGATACGACCGGGAACCTTTGTCAAATCAGAAGGATGCCCTATCGCTTCTCCGGATACTCCCATCGTTTTATAACCGTCAGGACGATTCGATAAATCGCGATCTTTACCGGAAGACTCTCTTACCTCTTGGGGCTGATCATGACCGATCGAGTCCGTACGAAGCGTATCATCGGTACCATCATAATCATCTTTCTCCTTTTTACGGTCAGAATCACTCTTTTTAGCTTTAGAGTGTATCTTTTGACGTCTATCACCAAAACGGTCCTGATTTGCAAAATCAAGTCTTTCTTGAAGCGACTTGACCTTACGTTCAGCCGATTTGCGAAGCTTATGTTCTTCAGATAGCCGATTCTCCAAACCTGCATGTTGCGATTGCAGGGCTGACATCTGATCCTCAAGCCCCTTCATCTTAGCCATAAAATCTTCCAAGACAAGCTTCATGGCATCACTTGTCAGCCTGAGTTCCTGATTCTGCCCGGCAAGGTATTGAATGTATCGGTCTTTTTGATCGGCTGCCATATCTTCACTATAATTTATTGGGGTTCGTGAGTAGGTTTCCCTACTCAACAACTCCCGTTTTGTTGTAATTATATCTTGCAGATCGATCATACTTAAACCTTTGATTTACAGCATTAAAGATAGCGAAATAATCACAAAACAGCAAGAAGATGAATAAATTAATTATCTGATTTTTAATATTTTAACTACAGGACTTTCAAGAATCAGAACCACATCTTTCCAGTCAATACGATAGACAATATCCGCTCCATTACGCTCTACTTTCATGAACTGATAGCCTGCGACAAACTTCTTTTCGAACAGACTGTATGAACGATTATCGAATGAAAACATACGAACTATTCTTCGATTGCGAGACATGACAATAAAGACATCTCCAGCACTTGGCTCCCGGTGAAGTCGCTCACGAATGATAGACAACACACGGCTGTGCTTACAACGCATGTCGGTAAAGTCGCGGACATAATAAAAATGATTGAGACCGGTAACACTCAGCATAAACCCTCCAGATTCTCTACCATCCGAACTAAATCCTGGTAGCTTAGATTCTTTTGGGATAAATGTAATCCATTGTTTATACGAAGGTCAATCCAAATACGGACAGGATTGTCATTACTGATTTTTGATACAGTTTGAGGCTGATCACTAGTCTTGGATTTTTCTGCATGGTTTATCTCAGGAACGCCATCAACCTGAACTTCAAATACTTTTTTGCGAGTATCCTTGAACCATTTCTGAAAGATGTTATAAGGAACCTTGTGCTTAACACAAAACGATTGGAGAGATTCTCCATGAGGCAAAGCCTCAGTCTGGTACTGAAAGTAAAACCTTTCAAGATCTTCACTGCTATACATTATTCTATAAATTGGGTTGCCAGCGAAGATAGAACTTTCAATTAATAGCCATTTTTTGACTGCTTACTTATTTTATTCTAAATGGAAGCACAGCCATCAACTCCCAATATCTGACCTGAAATATAAGAAGAACGGTCTGAAGCAAGAAAAGCACAAGCATTAGCAACATCTTCAGGAGTTCCCAAGCGTCCTAAAGCAATCTTTTGAATACGAGTATCAATTTTTTCACCACTTTCCTCATAAAGTTCTGAAAAGCGTTCCGTTTTGACAATACCCGGTGCAACAGCATTCACACGAATCCCCAGAGGAGCCAATTCTTTAGCTGCAGATTTAGTAAAAGCCATGATTGCTCCTTTGGTTGCAGAGTAAGCAGACTGTCCCGGTGAACCTAGTACTGCCGTTACCGATGCTATGTTTACAATAGAGCCGCTGTGATTGCGAGCCATCAAACGAGAAACCAGCTGAATCATTTCAATTACAGCTATTACATTCACACGGAACATCAATTCTGTTTCCGGACGCAATATCATACCGATTTTCTTATTAAATACTACACCCGCATTGTTAATCAGTGCATCAATACGCCCTTCTTGTTTGAATACGGACATAAAAGCTGATTTTACAGCTGTAGCATCCGTCACATCAAAATATAAAGGAAGCACACGGGTATTATTATCTTCAGAACAAGCCTTCGCCCATTCATCCATAATTCCTTCAGTACGGTCACAAGCATAAACTATTGCACCATCCGAAGCAAAACGTTCAGCTATAGATTTACCGATACCTTGTGCGGCACCGGTAACAATACATATCTTATTATATAAAAGCCTTTCCATACAAATTATTTCAGACTACGACCACCATCAATTACCAAGTTAGTACCAGTAACCCATGCAGAAGCATTGGAAAGCAAATAAATTATGGCAAACGCAATTTCCTCTGGTTTACCATAACGCTTTAATGGGTACAAGCTCATGTCTTTAGATTTATCTTCTTCTGAATACACTTGTTTATCAATTAGTGGAGTATTTACCATCCCGGGACTTACTGCATTACAACGAATTCCTTTCGCAGCCAGTTCCACAGCAGCATACTTAACAAAAGCAGATAGAGATGTTTTAGCGCTACCATATATAGCATTGCCTGGCAAAATATTAAAATTTCCAGCTATAGATAAAGTAAATACTAAACTAGAAGGATTAGATAGTTTTTTCTTTCTTACCAATTCCTTAGTCAACAGCATAGGAGCAAAACTATTTAAACAATAAATTCGGTCCAATTCATCCCACGAGATAAACGGTATAGGCAATGTCTTTCCTATACCAGCATTATTTACACAACCATCCAATTGAGGCAATTTAGTCACCAAAGCTGAAATGCCATCGGCTGAACTTAAATCTGCAGTAAATATCTGATGCACTTGCCCCTCAGTTTCTAACGAATTGTAGGTTTCAAGAAGTCTCTCTTCATTCCTACCAGTGAGCACCAATGTAGCCCCCATTCGTGAACATTCAATAGCAGTAGCCTGTCCGATGCCGGATGAAGCCCCCGTCACTAAAATTGTTTTCCCAAATAAACTATAAGGGTTATACATCTTACATTTTTTGTTGAATGGCACGATATAAATCTTCCAACGTATTGGCATCTCTGATGTCGTCAGTATCCAATGTAACATCATAAACTTCATCTACCATTGCTATCAAAGATAAGGCCAATATAGAAGTCCATTCTTCTAATTCTTTAAATACAGTATCTGATGTAATCAAAGATTTATCAGTACCATCCAACAATTCAAAAAAGCAATTTACAAATTTTTCCATAACTCTATTTTTTTAATATTTTTTTCATCAAAACCCTTTCCCGCCCATCTGGCAATACAATAGTCTGCTCTACTTCCGCCTTTTGCGCCTTATGGAAAGCCAACACTTCCTTATTATCCGTATCAACTTCTATATATTTATATTTTACTCCTAACGCAGCAAAAACAGCATTAGCCTTAAGACTTAAAGCAACCGCATCCAATGAATTTTTATCTCCTGGTTTCCAAGCCCAAAAGTCCCCTCGGGCGCCCTCCTTATATACAAATTGGTAGCTACTCTTCTTAGCTGTAGATTTATATCGTTGAACTAATGGCTTGATCAATCGAGGATTGCATATAATAGAACCTAAAGCAGCTAAACCTAACGACAACTTATGTCGACGCAAAGTATTCATCTGCCAATTTGCATCCAACGTGCCACTATTAAAACCCACAATCTCTCTTTTATCATTTTCCGCACAAATAATTATTTCATACGGATCATCCAGAATCACCCTATAATATTGTTTCAAAAAGGAAAATCCCATTTGAGAAAATATTCCCAAAGGATGTTTATGCCTTACAGAATAGTGTATTTGGGCTATTTGCTTGGCATCAGAAACCTTAGCTATTCTATATACTATCATATTTAATGGAATTGATTGATTATTTCATCGTTATTTCTTTCTTCCTTATTTTGTGGATGGAAAGTAGAATATTCTTTCTAAAAAACAGATACATGATACCCAACGTAAGCAGAAAAACCAATACGCCAGAAGCAATGCACCAAAACAAGCTATAATTATCCCGATAAATGAGTAAGCACAAAAACACTACAGAAAGAGCAGCAAAAGAAGGCTGGACCAAATTCACTAGAAAAGGTTTTATATCCCAATGCAGGTACCTTTTTATAAAAAAGAAAAATAATACGAGCTGGATACCTATACCTGCTGCACGTGCATAGACAAACTCCCAAAAACCTATTTGAGAGGTATAAATACATATTGGAATCAAGCACAGTAAATAAATCAACTGATAGAGAAAGAGATATTTGGGTATGCCTTGGGACTTGAATGCTTCTGCGGGAAAACTATAAATCACCACACTAATCATCATCATCAGCGTCCATACTCCTACAATATCAGCTGCTTCTGTCCAATTCCCGCCAAACAAAATGAGCGTCGCCAAATCTCTATAGAAAAACATAATGACGCCCATCGGGAAAAGAATATACATAATCAACTTTTCTATATGCAGAAAAACAGAGTATAGCTCCTTGTCATTTTTCATTCTGGACATGACAGCCAAAAGCACGGGACTCATGGTTGCTGTAATCATACCTATAATGGACATCACCATTGCAGTGGAATTTTTATAAAGGCCTACATAATAGCTTGAATATATTTGCGCAATGATGAATGTATCGAACCAAAATATCATCCAGTTTGCCAATCCTTCACAAAGGGACCAGAAACTAAAACTGAACATTCTTTTAAAAGTATGCCATGAATAATAGAATCTGGGATACCATGTGGACAATGCAAACAGAATTAGTGCACTTACAAAATAGCCACAAATGTTTCCAATCACTAATGCCCAATAGGTTTTCAACCAGATAGCCAAAGGCACTGTGACAATTAATGGTACCAATGCGGTACAGACTCTTACAACAAACAGTTTCTTGAATTCAAAATTACGTCGGAGCAATCCCAACTGTGTACTGATAACCGACATAATTATTAACTGGGTACTAGCAACTGTAATGACACCCGCATATTCCGCGCCACCCAACAGCGTGGCGATCGCTGTTTGGTTAGCGGCTATTCCAATCCAAATTATCAAGGATAAAATGATATGCGACCAGAACGCTACATTCGCAGCGCAATCCTTTTCTTTTTCATCCTTAAAATCAGCTTGAACAATATACTTTCCGAATCCCGCATCAGTAATAATGTCTGCAAAAAAAACCAACATATTACAGATGGCAATCACTCCGAAATCGTCTGGCTTTAATATACGAGCCAGTATCATAGTAGAAATAGGCACAATTAATTTGGCACCTATTTCTCCCAAACCAGACCAATAGATGGATTTCTGTATGACTTTATCTTTGGTTTCTGCCATAATGAGATCTATTTTTCACAAGATATTTTGGTATTAAGAATGTAAATGCAAACAAAACCAAAGTTGTCGGTGCAAGAAGAAAAGACAAAAAATCCACAAAACCGGCACGTGTAGCCCATAGCAATTGATTTATGCTCACAAAAATGATGGCTCTTTTGAAAAATTTGTCGTTGCTTATTTCCAATAGTTGTGAAAATATACAGCCATACAGCAACGATCCCAATGCAACGCCAACGTAACCATAATCAAAAAACAATTCCGCAACGTAACAGGAACCCGGTCCTCGCCCCGCAAAATATAAATCCCCCATTATCGTATATCCTAAAGCATGTGTAAAACTGTAACCGTATAAAGCGGTGTCTATATTATTCCCATGATATACCTCAAATCCCAGTATTGGTGCCAAAATACCACTATGCAAAAAGCCTAATGTGTAGAATTTATCCGGCAGATTATTCTCATACTCATAAGCCCTTTTTATGACATTGATGCTCACTCCCTGGTCGTAAAAGAAATCACTGAATCCGGAAAAGAGATCTATTTCCTGCCAGTCTCCTCCAAAACGCCAGACATTATACATTGAACTGCCCATAGCCAATATAGGCAAAGCCAACATCCCGTATTTAATATACTTGCGATGGAACCAATTTTCTTGCGGACGAATTCCCTGCATATATACAATAAATATAAATATCAGCAAAAGTCCTAACACGAAAGTGGAACGCTGACCAGTTCCCAAACTAACAGTCAAGTAAATTACATAAGGTATAATCAATGTTTTAAATTCTTTTTTAGAAGGGAAAGTAGCCATGAAAATACAAAATGCAGCCGGCATAATTAACTCCAGCTTACTAATCAAATACAATAAAGGGTTCCCGGACAACACCTCCGAATAATCAGTATAATAACTTTCGTAACCGAATGTTGAAACAAATATGGTAATGGCTATTTCTATCGCAATAGCGAATGGAAACGTTGCATAAAACGCCCATTTGCTCAATAAACGGACTTTTTTAATATAAGGAGTGGGTTGTGACAGATAAGATGAACAATTCTCTATGAGCAACTTGCCTTTTCTATAACGATATTTTGTAAAAAACGCATACCCCACCCATACAGCAATCAAAGAAATAGTCATGCTGACGTAGGTATGTGTATTTATTGTATGGTGAAACTGAGTTTCGATTTCATGGAGAAAAAATTGTTCCAACATTTCCCTTCCCATAAGGAATATGAAAAAGGCTATGCCAAAAGCAAAAAGCAATACACGCTGCTCTATTTTCCGGTAAGCATAAAGCATCATGTTTATCCATATCAGAAATAATAAAATGAAGCATGGATGCGCTTTTACCGCAATTGCCCAAAATAAAACGACAATATTCAGTATGATTCTTTTTTTCATAAACAACCTCTTGTCACGAGCACCTGCAGCAGATTTTCTCCAACAAATTCATAAAGGACCGGTAATTCTTGTCGGCATTATATCCGACCATATAGGATTGCCGGGCATGGAGACGATAAATCTGGTAAGCATTGTTGGACATGGAAGCAAATTCCTTGATATGTCTTGCCAAAGTTTCCACATCAAAATTTTCTTCCAGAAGAATGCCATTATAATGATCAACCACTATTTCACCCGTCCCCCCTACATTCGTGGCGATGCAGGGAATGCCGAAAGACATCGCTTCAATGATTGATACCGGTACCCCTTCACTTGAACTGACATTAAGGAACACATGATAGGGTTGAGCACTGTATTCTTCCAACAAAGCCTTATTGTCGATGTGCCCCTTGAACTCATATTCAATATTTGAGGGTAACAAGTACTTGCATAGATCCATTATTTCATCCAAAAGCATTCCAGAACCATAATGCGTCCATTTTACCGGTAAATCCTGAATAAGAGACAAGGCTTCGACCATCCGGTGAATGCGCTTTACCGGAACCATATTGGAGCAACTTACCACCTGAATTGCCTGATTCCCCGGAGATGCAGTCTCTTTTGCAGGATATGCTAAAACTCCAAGTCTAGAAAGTATCAGCTTTTTCTTGTATGCAGGATATCGGGCGGACAAATAGTTTACTCCATCCTGCGAAATCAAAATCACTTTATCCAATGTTTTCAGCAAGAACTCTCTCATCGGGATATAGTGGGTTTCATGGCGCTCTTCATAAAGATCAAACCCATGTGCTCTCGCAACTACCTGAAAGCCAAACCTTTTCTTTAAAAGAACACCCACATACGGTTGATATTCAAAACGATAAGAATAGATAATGCCATCCTCTATCCCTCTTTTTATCCTATCTCTTTTAAAATAATTCAAAATATGTCCCGCTTCATAGTGTGAGCGAGACAGATAGACAAACAAAGCAACGATGCGCTTGACGGAAAGCTGTTTATTTTTCCAAAGTTTCAGTATTTCAGCATACAGATTACGGTCAAAAAAACAAACTAGAGAATGGAGCAGATAAATATACCTTGGCGCATAATACACAGGAATCACTTTGAAACTCTCCGGTAATGATCGTTTCTCTTTATGCTCCTTTCTAATCTGTAAAGAACAGACATAAATACGGTCAAATACCGTCTGGTAATAATTAACTTCCGTCTCTAAATAGGGTTCCCACGTTCCGTATGGAAAACCATTTGTCAATAAGATCAATGTTTTCATATTTCCACCTCTTTATAGTTCAATAAGACCTGAGTAAATTTGAAAATATCAATTTCAAAAATCTCATTTCCAAACGCTTATAAAAAACGAAATGTATTATATATAAAATTCTATTCAATGCAAACATGCATAAAAAACTAGGGAGAAAGAAAAGCTAAGTTGATTTATATTAATTATAGGAATCTTCGCATAGATCTACATTAAGAAATAGCATAATCTCTCATCCCTAGTTATATGTATATCTACCTACCTATCTTATCTTCTTTCAATTTCACTTTATTATCTTCTCTTCTATTCTTCAAATCAGTAAAGAAATCTCTTCCAAACAGCACCCAACTGACACCACCTAATCCTGTCAGGAATACAATTCCTATAAGCATTAGAGCCTTACGAGGTTTTGAAGGTTTTATTGGAATAGTAGATGGTTCAATAATGGTATATACAGGAGTAATTTCCTGTACTTTAGCCTCTGCCATTTGTAATTGCTGCGCTACAGAGGTATAAACCTGATATGCCAAACGCATCTCATTTTCCAACCTTTCTTGCTCAGCACGGTAACTCAACAAAATAATATTCTTGTTAGCGTCCGCAAACTTGGCATAGTTTTCCTGAGCTTTCTCATACTCTTTCTTTTTTCTTTCAAAAAGTTTCTCCTGAAACTGATAATCCTGACGAGCCTTGTTTGTCCGGTATTCCGTAACATAGTCTTGTAACCGCCGTACGACAGTATCAGTAAGACAAGCAGAAATACAAGCATCCTGCATTGTTACAGACAAAGTAGTAACTCCAGTCTTCTTATCAACAGAAACAGTGATGCGTTCACTTAACTCTTTTGCAATATCCGCTTCCTCTTTTGTTAAATGAAAAGGATCAAGAATAGCATCTTCTTTTTCTTCCTCTGTAAATAATGAAATAACCCATCCAAGTGCCTTAAAAGGTGTAGAAGTAATCAGGAACCACCACGGCATACGCTGATGTTCATTCAAATAACAATAAAGTGTAGTATCAACCTCTTCATCCAAATCCTTAACTTGAACATTAAAAAGTCCCGTAATAAAAGGAGTAGAACTAACGATATCAGGATACAAATCAGGATATATTGCATCTGCACCAGATGTGGCATTAAAATTAAGCCCCGCCATTGCGGCCAATGACGAAAGTCCACCTGTACCTTTATTATCAGACAATTCTGGTGCAATCATAGCACTCGCCGTATACTCCCGGGGAATACTAAATACAATTACCAAACCTATCAGTACGGCATATCCACAAGCCTTTAGTATAAACTTACGTTCCCTCCAGACCTTTATTGCAAGCTCCAGTAAATCTATTTCTTCTTCTTGAGAAGAAGAGCTTTTTTGAAGTTCCTCATTCATAATTCATTTCTTATTTAAAAGCATTCACCAAAGTGGCCACCATAGCAGCCATTGTAGCAGTAGTGGAACTGAGACCCAGTATTTCTGCAAATTTCATGTGCTGTTTCTCTGCCTTGCTGGGTACAACAATCTCACAACCCGGCTGTATGAGTTTACTGTCACCTCGTTTCGCACGCACCACAGTACCATTCAGATAAATAATATAAGCCTTCTTCTTCTTTGCCATATTACCATAGCCACCAGCCATATTGATATAATGTTTTAATTTCGCACCTTTCTCCCAAGCCACCGTATTCGGATACATAACCGAACCGCTAATCTTAACAGTATTGACAAACTCAGGAATATAGATCACATCACCTTCGCGCAAAACAACATCGTAGTCGCTACCCGGATTAGCCAAAGCCTTCTCCATATCTATACCGACCGTATATGTTTCTGTTATAGCCAACTTAGCAACAGATATACTGTCTTTACCCTCACCATTACGTGCCATACGCAGAGCATCCCTTTCACGGCGACGCTCTTCATCATTCATTCTGCGAATAAGACGACCGCCTTTTATGTAGGCATCCGGAGTTATACCACCCGCACGTTTTATCAAATTACTCAAACGCTCGTTCTTTTTCAAAAGCGCATAACTTCCACTAAACAACACTTCTCCCGATATTGAAACTGTACGCTGCACCTTATAGGCCGGACTCCTGCGGATCTGAACCATATCAAACGGCTGCAAATAGAAATCCGCATCCCCTATCACCAAGCCGTCTTTTATATCAAAAGCAAACGTTTCCGCTAATTTACTACTGTAAGCAGTGCTCTTAGGGTCTTTAATACGGCGCGTCACACTCACTCGCGTAGTAGCCGCTGCCTCACGCAAACCGCCAGCCTGAACAACCAAATCCTCTATAGTCATCTTGTCCGAATACAGGAAGGTTCCCGGATTTAGAACTTCACCATATATTGATACGGTCTCTTCCTCCTTCAGATCATTCACACTGGGGATATAAAGATGGTCATCCTTTTGCAAGGAAATATCTGCAACGGTACCATTGAGTAAACCGTTCAAATCAATAGCTATAATTTCATGAGAAAGATCCTCATGTTCACGATCCAATAATACACGATTCAAAAAGGCATCGCCACGAAGCCCTTCAGCTTTCTTTATCAACTGTTTTACCGTGTTTACCTCTCCGTCCAACTGATAGAGTCCCGAACGGTAAACAGCACCGCTAATCTCAACTTTATTTTCAAAACGGTCGAGTACGGCATCAACGGTTACAAGATCACCGTCATCCAGACGGAATACGGAATAATCCATTTCATCGACATTGAAAACCTGGTGCTCACGTCCGCTCTTACGGATAAGGCGAATGGCTTTCTTGTAAGAATCTCCAGTAAAACCACCGGCATATTCCAGCAAATTAGCGACAGTTTCCGTAGGCTTCATTTCATAGTACATTGGACGTTTCACCTTTCCAACGATCTCCACCAGAGATTCATAAGGATTCACAATGATAACGTCGCCTTCTTGCAAGCGTATATCGTCATTCATCTTACCTTTCATGATAAACTCATAGACATCAAGATTTTCTATAGTCTTTCCGTTACGCACCAACTTTATGCCACGCAAACTACCGATTTTATTAACACCACCCGCACGGTACAATGCATGAAAAACAGTAGAAAAAGCAGAAAGAGAATAAGTACCCGGAACGGAAACCTCTCCCATGATATTTACCTGAATAGTACGCGTGTCTCCAAGCGTTAACCGAATCTGAGAGTTAGGCTCATTGCCACCGATACCCGAATAAATCTTAGAAAATTCACGTTGCAGATATTGGTTGGCTTCCTTCACCGTCATCCCATTCAAATGAACCGGACCCAGATCCTTAACCTGAATATCACCTTCAGGACTGATCGTCTGGCGGATTGTATTTTCCGAAGCACCCCAAATATCTATAATCACTTCATCACCGGGACCCAAACGATAACTTATCGGAGTGGCAAGATTAGCGCTGGGTTCAAAACTTAAATTGGTATTTCTGAATAAATTATGACCGAAAATTTCTTTGTCAGACATTTCCAGATGAGCTTTGCTATCCTGCTTTTCATCAATGACAGCCTTCTGATCTTTCAGCTCTGCAGCTTCATAAGATGAATCCAAAGCTACGGCACGTTTGCGCATCTGGTTGGGCTTATTACCTGTACCTTCAGCAGTACTGTTGGTAGCCTCATACCTGGACTTAATCCGCAATACCTGCTCTTGGGTCACACCACGACGAAGCAGTTCAGTAGTCATTTGCTTCTGGGATTTTCCTGCTGCTTGTGCATTCTTTACATACTCAACAACCTGTTCATCAGACATGCGTTGGGCATGAACAAAACCGGATAAAGTAAAAAGACAAATGATAAATAATAATAATCGACGCATAGTTTATATATAAAGATAATTATTCTTCATGATGATTTTCTCATTCATCAATATATTCCCAGGGATAAGGATTATCCACCACATTCCGGAACTCGGCGATAGCTTCCTGTTGATCGGGAGTTAGTGATGTGGAATTCCAGGAAGCAATGATGGCACGAGCTTCATCAGCCAAAGGATCGTCAAAGACCTCACCATAGCAGGCTGTGAGTAAACGGAGTTTCAACAAGGAAGCGGGAAGCAAATCGAGGATATTCCAGCAACGGTTTAAAACTTCCTGAACATGTATTTGCTTTTCACCATGATCGACAAATGAAGCGTTGTAACCCATCAGAAGAGCCAGACAAACATTTGCCTGTTCTTCCACAGTAGAACCTTTGACACCGGAATTATACAAAGCCGTAGTCAGGCGGTAAACTTCACCGTTACGGCGGGACAAGTCATCGCTATAGACCGGACTCCCGTCCATGCCCAAATACATCAGATCGTGCGCTGCACGCTGAAGAGAAACTATTTCTTCGGAAAGAGTCATAAAGAATTAGGATTTTGGATTTATCAACTGTCAATTACCTCTATAAGGTCAGGATGAATAGTAGCCATGGCAACGGCTATGACACCTTGTATCGCAACTACTACACGACGGTCACGCGCACCTTTCACTTTCAGGAAAATGCCTTCCTGTCCCTCGAAGTCACCACCCGTAACACGAACTCTGGTACCTTTAGACAGATTTAATTCATCAGGTTGGAAATATAATAGATGATCATTATAGGTACCGGCAACGGCAATAAAACGCTGCATCTCACTATCGGAGATAATAATCTTCTGACCGCTACGGGTATCGGTTATGTATTGTAAATAGGTTACCTGTGATTTGATACGCTTCACCTCAGAGGGACAAGCATGAACAAAAAGTAAATTATGAATGACAGGAACCAGAACGCGAACTTTCTTACCTTTCTTTATGCAGATCTTGTATTGCATGGGAACGAAACAACCCATTTTCTCCTTTTCAAGCAGACGCATAGCATCAGGCTCTCTACGGTAAGTGGCACGCATGGCATACCATATTGGGCTTTCTTTCTCTACTTCCATTCTATGATTATTTCAGAAAAGTGCGTTCCTCTGGGGCTTTGAACTTCTTGCATACACTTGAAATTCAATCACTTGCGAACACTTTATGTAAAATACGACAAGCTTTGTGCTCCTCTTGTCAACGAGTTTTTTACAGCAGTTCAATGCCTTATAGGTAAAAAGCTATAAACGAGCAGATTACAACAAAAAAGTATTTTTTAATCGTTCGTTTAATGGGCGTCAAGATTTTAAAAAAGACAAAGAAAGAAAAAGAATAAAATGGGTAAATATTAACAGATATTTTCAGTCTCCATTTATCGTTTATAATCAAATAGTTAGCTTCATTTTCACCCTATTTAAAGAAGTTTTTTTATCAAACATTTTGTCATTCGAAAAAACACCTTTATCTTTGCGCCCATTAAACGAACGTTTTTTGAACACTTTTCAAAATAAAGTATATATATCTAGTATACAATTATTTACTACTAATAAAGGAATGTATTTATTGTATTTTCCCCTACTCCATCATTACCTCTAATTTTAATTTCCTATTTTTGCGACATTTTTAACTGTGAATATCAGTTAAAAAAACAATTAAAATTTATAGTAGTATGAAAGATTTTAAAAAAAGAGGTTCAGAATGAATCTGATCCAAAAGAAATGTCTCATCAGGTTGAGAATCAGAGTACAAGCTGTATCAGAACAGTAAGTAAAATCAGTATAGTCGATGAGAATTTATTGGCTGAACGGTATTATGCAGGCATAAAAACTCACCTGTGTGTAGGAGCTTTAAGAAGCTTCAAATTGGGCTATTATAAAGGCCAAAATATCAATACCATAAGCGATTTGGGAATGCATATGTACAAATCGGGTGATGCCTTAAAACACGAGAAAGGGCAAGATAACTTACTGGAAATAAGCAGCTTTATGACAGAACTAAGAAAGATGTGGGCAGTGATAGAAGAGGAAGATACCGAACACATAGACCCATACGGATATGATGTAAAAATAAATCAGTAATAGTTTACTCCAAATAAAGGGCATAACTTTGCCCCCGTCAATCTGAATGTGGTAGGGCTACACCCTTTCACCCGGATGGTGTAGCCCTAACCACAAAAGGGTGTAGCCATCCGGAGCAAAGGGTGTAGCCATCGCAGAGGATTGATTATTAATCATTTATAAACTACTAAATTCATTAAAATGAAGAAACAAACGTTGGGGCACCAATCGAATCATGTAACGAAAAGCGAAAGAGTAGAGAATCTATGGAAGAAACTTATCAGACAGGAAACTGATTTATCAGATGAAACCATCGCATGGATGACAAGACGAATTAGACTACTGACAGAGTATATGGCATACGGATGTGCACTAATAGCCTATCGCAAGCAGAATGGAGAATTTTACATGGCAAGAGCCACACTCGTATATTATGAAACCTGTTTCCACCGAAAATACGACATTGAACGTATCCAGAACCATGTGGTATACTGGGATATAGAACAGCAGGGATGGAGAACATTCCAGATAGAGAATTTTCTGGAGTGGAAACCGATGATTTAAATGAAGAATGAAAAATTAAGAATGAAGAATTATGGAATCATATCTATTACATGACGCCAATGCAAGCAGTAATTTTAAAATAATGATGATGATACAGAAAGAAGGAATGAAAGGATACGGTATCTACTGGATGATACTGGAGTTTCTTAGAGTGCAGAACGGATATAAGGCAGACGTAAGAATACTGCCCGTACTGGCAAGAAAAATGAGAGTGACAGTAGCAACCTTGAAGAGAATCATCTTCGATTCAGGACTATTTGAGGTGAACGGCACAACCTTTTCATCGCCCGGACTCACACGGCGCATGGGACCACTGGAAGCCAAGCGCGAAGCGAACAGAGAGTCGGGCAGACGTGGAGGACTGGCTAACCAACAGAGAATCAGGGAAGGCATGGCAAGCAACGCTTTACCTATCAATCAGAATAATGATATAAATAACTCCCCCTCTATATCTCCCCAAGGGGAGACGGGAAAGAATGAGGAGATTCTTCTTGTTCCACCGGAGTATGCACTCAACAAAAATACGCATAATTATGAAGGGCTAATGGAAGAGTTGCAACGCCAAAAAGTAACGGTCATCAAGGAAATCAATGCCATCCTTAGACTCACGGATTTCGGAAAGCTGAAAGGAAAGATATGGAAAATACTCTATGACATCAACAACTCGCCGCAGATGAAAGCAAGGATTGTGATGCCGGGAAAATATATTCTGAAGCTATTGCAAAACTAAAAGACCGGTATGTAAAAGAATAAAAAAGTAAAGAGGTTATCTCCTTCCCAAGGGGTAGCCTCTTTTATAACATTCTGAAAATCATAGTTTAGCCCAATTGCTTTCTACGGTAAACAAATACTTATACTTTTTGCTTTCTACTCTAAACAAAATTCCCATAAATTTGCTTTTCACACTAAACAAATTCGTATATTTGCTACATATATTAATTTCAAGTATGGATAGCCTGTTTTTAAAACAAGAAAGAATGTTGGCACAGACAAGTACCAATATCATAAGAGAACTAATGAATAAAATTCATTGGAACAACCGTTTAATCGCTATCAGAGGCTCCCGCGGAGTAGGGAAAACAACTTTGATGTTACAATACATCAAATTGAACTATCCGCCGGGAAACCGGATAGCCCTCTATTGTACACTCGACAGTATTTATTTCAGTAGTCACACGCTGCTGGAACTTGCCGAGAAATTCTATCTTCAAGGAGGAAAACATCTGTTTTTGGATGAAGTACACAAGTACCCCACCTGGAGCAAAGAACTTAAAGAAATATACGATTTGTATCCATCATTGCAGATAGTCTTCAGTGGCTCATCGCTGCTCAACATATTAAATGCAGATGCCGATCTTTCCAGAAGGTGTTTACCTTATAATATGTACGGTTTATCATTCCGAGAGTTTTTGATGTTTTATAAAAATATTCGGATTCCGGTTGCTTCATTACAAGAAGTACTTGAGAATGCAGGCGATATTTGCCAAGGTATCAATGAACAATGCAGACCTGTACAAATGTTCAATGAATATTTGCATGATGGCTATTATCCATTCTTTACCGGTAATCGGGAAGATTACTACATGAACATTGAAAATGTAGTTAACCTTATTTTGGAACAGGAAATGCCTTTATTGTGCGGAGTAGACCCTGCATATATAAGAAAACTAAAAGCGTTATTAAGCATTTTAGCCTCGTCTGTGCCTTATGAAGTCGATATCACAAAGCTGGCAGGAACTATAGGGCTTACCAGAAACTCGGTGATTACCTATCTACAGAACTTGGATCGTGCCGAGCTGCTTAAATTGTTATATTCCGATCTGACCTCCGTCAAAAAGATGCAGAAGCCTGATAAAATTTATCTTCAAAACCCAAACTTGCTTTATGCCATAGCTTCCACATCCGTACAAATAGGTACGGCAAGAGAAACTTTCGCAATAAGTCAGCTTTCCGTGAACCACGAAATAGAATATGGTAAAACACAAGGAGACTTCGTTGTCGATCACAAATATACATTTGAAGTGGGAGGTGCAGACAAAACCTTCAAGCAAATCGCCGACTTACCAGACTCCTTTATTCTTGCCGATAACATAGAATATGCTACAGGGAAAAAACTACCTTTGTGGATAATAGGACTAACATATTAAAAACTAAATATCATGATAACATTTCCGAATGCCAAAATAAACCTGGGACTGAACATTGTGGAGAAGCGTCCCGACGGGTATCATAATCTGGAAACAGTATTCTACCCCGTTCCCCTAGAAGACGCGTTAGAAGTGAATGTTCTGCACGAAGGCAATGAGGAGTTTCGATTGCACCAGGCAGGATTAGAAATCGAAGGAGAAGTTGAAAATAACTTAGTGGTGAAAGCCTATAAGCTGTTGGACGAGGAGTTCAATCTGCCCCCTGTAGATATTCACCTGTTCAAGCATATTCCTTCCGGTGCCGGCTTAGGCGGCGGCTCATCCGATGCAGCTTATATGCTGAAGCTACTGAATGAAAAGTTCACTTTAGGGCTAACTGATGAAAGCTTAGAAGAATACGCAGCTAAACTGGGAGCAGATTGCGCCTTTTTCATCCGGAATGCCCCAACATACGCTGAAGGAATAGGAAACGTCTTCTCCCCTATCTCTCTATCCTTAAAAGGATATCAGATTGTTTTAGTAAAACCGGATATATTTGTTTCCACCCGGGAAGCATTCGCAAAGATAAAACCGCATCAGCAGGAAATGCCACTAAAAGAAATAGTGAAACGTCCTATAAAAGAATGGAAAGAATGGGTGATGAATGATTTCGAGGAAAGTGTATTCCCCCAGTTCCCGGCTATCAGGGAAATTAAGGAAGACCTGTATAAACAAGGAGCTATTTATGCCTCCATGACAGGTTCCGGTTCGTCTGTTTTTGGATTGTTCAAACCAAGTGCCATATTACCCAGCAATACTTTTGGAGAGAAGACATTTATATACCGCGGAATATTAAAATAACGACCTTGATTAAAACTATATTGGAGAGGCTAAATTCAGCCTCTTTTTTTATGCTATTTTCCAGAAGCTGCAACTGACCCTTTATCAGACCCTGATATTTTTTTGTTCACCAGCGAACAAAAAAATAAGCCCTGTCTCCCGACAAGGCTTATTCACAACACAAACACAAAATAAAACACGACAAAACTACTATGCAATCTTACCTGTCTATGCCGGGGAGGCATAAGTACTAGTTACGGATATTCACATATACATAAACAGCGTCAGGCTGATTTGCAACATATAAACAAATGCGGGGAAGCATTTGTTCATTTCCTATTTGTTAATAAAAACAAAAATCTTTTTTAATGCTTATTGAATACCTCTTTCACGGAGCTTCAATTGCCAGTTCCAAGCAGAGAGCAACGTATCTTCGATGGTTTCAACAGCTGTCCAACCCAACTCTTCATTTGCGAATTTAGGATCGGCCCATACCTTTTCAATATCTCCCGCACGACGACCAACAATCTGATAATTCAGCTTCACGCCGGTTGCCTTTTCGAAAGCATTAATTAATTCCAATACTGAAAGACCGCGTCCTGTTCCAATGTTGAACACTTCCACTTTCTCTTTTTGTTTATTTTCCAAGATGCGGCGGATAGCAATCACATGTGCTTTTGCTAAATCGACTACATTAATGAAGTCGCGTATGCAAGAGCCGTCGGGCGTATCATAATCATCACCGAACACACTCAGTTTCTCACGGATACCGATAGCGGTCTGGGTCAGATAAGGTATCAAATTTTGAGGCACACCATTAGGTAATTCACCAAGCAATGCTGTAGGATGCGCACCAATCGGATTGAAATAGCGCAGCAATATTGCATTGATAGGAGCACCTGAAGCCACAGTATCACGAACAATCTCTTCATTGATCTGCTTTGTATTACCATAAGGAGATTCAGCTTTCTTGATCGGCGCTTTCTCCGTCACCGGTAATTCATCCGGTTGGCCATATACAGTACAAGAAGACGAGAATACGATACCTTCCACTCCATGCTTCGGCATCAGTTCAAGCAGGTTTATCAATGAAACCAGATTGTTGCGGTAATAAAGCAACGGCTTCTGAACCGATTCGCCTACAGCCTTACTGGCTGCAAAGTGGATGATGGCTTTAATGCCTTTATATTTAGTAAACACAGCGTCAAGACCGGCGAAATCCAAACAATCCAACTTCTCGAATGCCGGACGAATACCCGATACTTTTTCGATGTTATCAACTACATCGGCGCTAGAGTTTGACAAATTATCTATTATCACTACTTCGAAACCTGCGTTCTGAAGTTCTACTACAGTGTGTGAACCAATATAGCCTGTTCCACCTGTAACCAAAATTCTTTCCTTCATCAGTGATTTATTCTATTAGGTTATCATCGTTGTGACCGCAAAATTACGAAATATAATTTAGATAAAATAAAAAAAGAGTGTTTTTTTTAGTCTAAAAAAGAAAGGGGTAGAATTTCTTCTACCCCTAACCTATTAGTTAATGTTCTATTTTTCAGATTTTCACAACACCGGAGAAACCCATAAATGCCATAGCTAAAAGACCGGCAGTAATCAGAGCGATCGGAGTCCCCTTCATTCCTTTCGGGATATTTACCAAACTCATCTGTTCGCGCAAACCCGCAAAAAGAGTCAGCGCCAGACCAAAACCGATAGCTGTAGAAAATGCATAAACCACACCGGTCAACAGATCATAATCTTTCTGAATTACAAGGATGGCAACACCAAGAATACAACAGTTAGTTGTGATCAGAGGCAAAAACACACCCAATGCCTGATACAAAGAAGGCGATACTTTTTTCAAAATAATCTCTACCATCTGAACCAGTGCAGCAATCACCAAAATAAAAGTAATAGTCTGTAAATAACCCAGGTCAAAAGCATCGAGCACAAATTTCTGAATAAGAAATGTCACTATAGTTGCAATCGTAAGCACAAATGCCACGGCAGCCGACATACCCAATGCAGTTTCCACCTTCTTGGATACACCTAAAAACGGACAGATACCCAAAAACTGCGACAATACGATGTTATTGACAAAGATTGCCGAAATAAATATCAATATATATTCCATACTTTCCAAAATTAAGAATTAAAAATTAAAAACTAAAAGCAATTACTACTCTCATCCTTAATTTCTAATTTTCCATTATTAATTCTTTTTCAAGCCGTTTATCAATGCAATCAGATACCCCAGTGCGATGAAAGCTCCCGGTGCAAGTACAAATATCAACATACCGTATTCTTCAGGAAGGATAGTCAAATCGAATATCTTACCAGTTCCCAGAAATTCACGTACGGCACCCAGCAAAGTAAGGGCCAAAGTAAAGCCAAGGCCCATTCCTAAACCATCAAAGAAAGAAGCTACCGGAGTGTTTTTAGCAGCAAAAGCTTCTGCGCGTCCCAATACAATACAGTTTACCACAATCAACGGAATAAACAAGCCCAGCGTAGCATATAGAGCAGGAACATAAGCTTGCATGACCATTTGCAGTAAAGTCACAAAAGAAGCAATGACCACAATGAACGACGGAATACGTACCATATCAGGAATTACATTCTTGATCGCCGAGATTACAACATTAGAACAAATCAGCACAAACATCGTTGCCAGTCCCATACCCATACCATTGATAGCGGAAGAGGTGGTACCCAGCGTAGGACACATACCAAGCAGGAGTACAAACGTAGGATTCTCTTTAATAATCCCGTTCATCATAACTTTAAAATTATTCATATCTTCTACTCCTTTCTTTATTTAGCGCTGATAGAGTCCGCAACTTCAGTGGCGGCATTTTCAGCAGGTTCAACAACTTTTTGCGTAGCGCCCGTAGCGGCATCCGATTCATTCTGGCCGGCATAAGCTGCATAAGCAGCATTCACAGCATTCAGGAAAGCTCGTGAAGTAATAGTAGAAGCTGTAATAGCATCTACCTGGCCTCCATCTTTGCTCACAGACAACGGAGCCTTACCCGGATTCATACCTTTGATACTTCCTTTATTTCCTTCTTTAAACCAATCGGCAGCCTTGGACCCCAATCCCGGAGTTTCCACATGCGACAACAGGGAATAATCTATAATGTTTCCTTCTGCATCAAAACCTACCAGTACTCTCAGTTCACCACCGAATCCCATTGCAGTAGCTTCCACAGCAGCACCGATAAACTGACCGCCTTGCGTAGCAGGATAAACGGCATATTCCACGTCATTCACCATCTGCATCTTCTTCTCTGCAATCGGATCATTATCGAAACCGGGAACTACTGCACTGACAGCGTCGCTCAATGTCTTTGCATTGGCTTGTGCTATAGGTTCTTTCGTCAATTCATTCACATATGCCAGCAAAGCCACAGAGATGGCAGTAACGCCCGTGAGTACCAGCAACATATTCTTCAAGGATGATTCTAACTTTTTCATTTCTTCTTCGCTACCTCCCCAAAGCGTTTAGGTTTACAATATGTATTAATCAGCGGAGTGAAGGCGTTCATAATCAAAATAGCGAATGACATACCTTCGGGATAAGCACCGAACAGACGGATAATCACTGTCAGTAATCCGATACATACACCATAAATCAGCATCCCCTTCTTGCTCATCGGAGAAGTGACGTAGTCAGTAGCCATAAAAATAGCACCCAGCATCAAACCACCTGTAAGCAACTGAAGCACGGGAGATACATACAGTTCCGGATCTACCAGATGCATAATACCCGAGAACACAAATACTGTAGCCAATATAGAAATAGGAATATGCCAGGTAATAATTTTCTTCCAAAGCATATAAGCTAATCCCAGCAGTAACGCCAATGCACTGACTTCACCCAGACAACCGCCATTGTTACCAATCAGCAAATCGAAAGAGGAAGGCAGATCTTTCAGAGCCTCTAAATTTCCACCGGCAATCTGCTTCATCAGATTAAGCGGGGTAGCAGCCGTCGTAGCATCGGTGTAAGAAGTCAACTGTCCCACCACCGGCCAACTCGTCATTTGCACAGGGAAAGAAAGCAACAGGAACACACGGCCTGCCAATGCAGGGTTGAAGGGATTATTACCTAACCCGCCAAAAGACATCTTGCCTACGCCTATAGCGAACAATGCACCCAGAATAATAATCCAGATAGGCAGATTGGAAGGTAAATTGAATGCCAACAACACACCTGTAATTACAGCAGAACCGTCACAGATTGTTGTGGTTTCTTTCTTCATCAGGAATTTACCAATAGCCCATTCGAAGAACAAACAGGCAGCTACCGATGTAGCCGTGACAATCAGCGCACCCAGTCCGAAGAAATAGAGCGATACAAGAAATGCAGGAATCAATGCAATAAGCACACCATACATATTCTTTTTCACGCTGTCACCACCATGGACGTGGGGTGAAAGTGATATTACTAATTTATTTTCCATACTTCGTTATTATTTAGCTTGACGTGCACGGATGATCGCTCCTACCTTGCCCTTACCCAAGCGGCAGTAGTCCAGCAACGGACGGTTGGCAGGACAGGTAAACTGACAAGAACCGCACTCGATACAATCCATAATTCTTTCTTTCTCCATTCTCTCGAATTCTGCATGTTCGGCAAGTGCCGACAGCAAATAAGGTTCCAATCCCATCGGACAAGCACCCACGCACTTTGCACAACGGATGCAAGGTTGAATCTCACCACGTTTGGCTTCCTTTTGATTCATTATCAGAATACCGGAACTACCTTTAGCGGTAGGAACCTCCGTGTTGACCAATGCCTTACCCATCATCGGGCCACCACCAATAATCTTACCTGTATCTTCGGGCAGACCACCGCAAGCATCAATCAATTGCTTCATCGGCGTGCCAATACGTGCCAGAAAGTTAGACGGTTTTGCTACTGACTTACCAGTAACGGTAATCACGCGCTCAAACAACGGCTTGTTTTTCTGTACGGCCTGATATACCGCAAATGCAGTACCTACATTCTGTACCACGGCTCCTGTAGAAATTGGTAAAGCACCACTCGCTACCTGACGACTGGTAATAGCATCTATCAACTGCTTTTCACCTCCTTGCGGATATTGCACTTTCAAGGCTACTACCTCGATACCTGCATAGCTGGATGCCACCTTCGCCATCAACTGAATAGCATCGGGCTTATTATTCTCAATACCGATAAATGCCTTGTTCACCTTCACAGCTTTCATCAGAATAGATACACCTACCATAATTTCCTCGGCATGTTCCAGCATCAGCTGATGGTCAGCTGTCAGATAGGGTTCACACTCCACAGCATTGATAATCACACACTCTGCTTTGAATGCAGGCGGCGGACAGAGTTTCACCTGAGTAGGGAAACATGCACCACCCAAACCTACAATACCGGCATTGGCTATCTTTTTTACTATTTCCTCGGATGTAAGGTTACATTCCCTCACCAACGTTTCGGTGCGGTCAATACTTTCTTCCCATTCATCACCGTCCACATCAATAAAGATGGCAGGTTTCGGATAACCACTGGCATCGATAACCGTATCGATTTTAGCAACCTTGCCGCTGACAGACGAGTGGATGGCCGCGGATACGAAACCACCGGGTTCGGCAATCTTTGTGCCGACTTTCACCACATCCCCTTTAGCTACAATCGGTTTTGCAGGCGCACCAATGTGCTGCCCCAGCAAAATCACAGCTTTGGCAGGAATTTCCGCCTTTATAATCGGCTGATGTGCTGAAAGTTTATTTTCGTGTGGATGAACACCACCGATTGAAAATGTCTTCAACATACAATTCTGTATTTTAGTCGTTTATTACTTCTTTATTATTAAGCCTCTGCCTTTGGAGTTTCAACCTGAGCAACACCTTCCGCCTTCGGTTTACGCGGCGGGAAATTGAGTGCGATAATCGTGTTCTGAGGACAAGCCTCTTCGCACTTACGACATGATTTACATTTGTTCGGATCGATGTAAGCCAGATTATTTTCAAGTGTAATCGCTTCGAACGGACAAACCTTCACGCACTTGCCACAACCAATACAAGCAACTGTACAAGCTTTACGCGCTATGCCGCCTTTGTCTTTGTTTACACACTGCACATAAATACGGCGTGACTTCTTACCTTGCGGACGAATCTCGATAATGTTCTTCGGACAAGCCTTGACACAAGCTCCACAAGCAGTACATTTTGCTTCATCCACTTCCGGAAGTCCCGTTTCAGGATTCATGTGGATAGCATCAAACTGACAAGCTTCCACACAGTCACCACACCCCAGACATCCGAAACTACAACCGGTTTCGCCACCATAAAGAGAGGCCGCAATAGCACAACTCTTCGCACCGTCGTACATATTCGTACGGGGACGGTTGGCGCAGGTTCCATTACATCTCACAACTGCCACCATCGGTTCGGCAGCAACGGCATCCAAACCAAGGATTCCCGCAATTTGCGTCATAACAGGTTGTCCGCCTACCGGACAGAACTTGCCCTCCAGCGAACCTGCCTTTACACAGGCATCGGCAAAACCGCTACAACCCGGATAACCACATCCACCGCAATTTGCTTGAGGCAACACCTCTCCTACCTGTGCAATTCGCGGATCTTCATACACGGCGAATTTCTTGGAAGCTATGTATAATATAGCGGCCGAAACCAGCGCTATGGCTCCCAATGAAATCACTGCAATCAGAATTACATTCATAAATTAGTTATTTATTTAATTATTTGTTTTAATGTTCCAAGAGTTAGTCAATTGGCCTTATTGAAAAAGAAAATTTCTTTTCCATACGTGTTTTATTTAGCCACAATATATAATAATAAGGAATAAGAAGAGCTAACGAACAAAGTGCAGAGAGAAGTTCGTCACTCCAGATAGCCATAAATACAAAGAGAGAAATCACCAGAATACAGAAAGGTATTATAAAGGCCCACAACACCGCCATCATTCCCATAGAGAGTTCGCCAAAAACGATTACCCGGTCACCCACCTGATAGGAAGACGCATCGCCGGTAGTTACATCGATTATTTTTTCTTTGGTATCAGCCGAGGCACAATGTCCCTTCGCACTACATGCCGCACAAGCTGACGTTTGGACAATTCTCACCTTTATATGAGAACTGTTTATGTTTTCCACAATACCTTGATGTTTTATAATATCTGCCATTTTGCAAACTGTGCATTACAAATTGCGGCAAATTTACGCATTATTTGTGAACTGCAAGGCTTTCACCCGCTTTTTTTATGTGTACGCCAACGTACTTTTCCCCGTTTTAACTATTTTTCTTCACTTTTTCCACAGAACAAGCAAGAAAACCTGTTTTATAACACAGACTAAGGTATCACTTTGCACCATTGATAAGTATAAGATAACAAAATGATACTATGAATTTTCCTCCTAAAAACAAGTAAGGCTGCTTTTCTCCTAAAAGCAGCCTTACTTGTTTTACATTATATCAGCTTTACGTGATTACCATTTATAATTAATACCGAAGCTCAATAATTCTTTTACCTGAAAATAGCTATCACCTGAAGTAGGCTTGCTACTATCGTCAAAACGGGCATGTATATAAAGTTTGGTCGACAAATAACGGTTCAACACAAAGTTGAATGTATTTTCCCATTCAATACGCACCCATTCATAACTTGTCAGATAGTCCAAACGAGAATCTAACGTAATGGATGGAATGATTTGCCAGAACAAAGTGGGTTGTACCTGCGAACCAAAATTATGACGCACCGTCTTACCCTTCTCCAAACCAAAGTCCACTTCATTCACTTCCTTATTACCCACATAACGCATAGTCCACGTCAACGGAGCTATAAAAACAGACAAATTAAACTTTTTCTTCTTCAACTTATAGTCCATACCGACACTGGCAGACCAATCTGCCGGAGCCAGAAATGCCGATACCAAAGGCTCTTTATTGGCTTTATACCCATGACAGAACTGTGTCTTGAATTCCGTCGAAATCGTATAGTACCAATTAGACGCTGCCTGAACACCTAACTTACTGTATAGACGAAGCTGGTCCGTGTTGACCAAATAATCATGAAATTCATCAGAGGGCGCTGAAGAAAATCCTAATTTGGCATCCAACAAACTTTCCCATTGAATCTTTTCACGGTCATTGTAATTAGCAAACAGTTGTAAGTTGGCCAGTACAGAATTCGTACTCTCACCTCCTTTATACCAGTTATCCGAAATATAATTCTGAGTAATCTGCAAAGAACCATTTCCGCCTGTTACCCACCAGTTAGGTTTACGGATAACCACTTCCGCGTCTTCTTTCACTTCCGCCATGCTTTCCTGAGTGAATAATTTCATCACAGAAGGTTTTGAAGATGCTTCTTTTTCAATATTATCCTTGAATACCTTTACCTGCATAATATTATCTTCCCATGCCACAATCTTATGCAGATCATCATTAACATAAAGATAGAGTAAAGCACGATCCACTGTTTCATTCGCGCGTTCCTTCGAGGTGAAGCGGGCTTCATCAAATGGCAAAAGTTCTTTCACTGGCAATTCAACCGTATCAAAAGGCTCAAATTTCCAATTCAATGTCGAAACACGCTTTATAGGAGAATTATAATATGTAAATGGCTTAAGAAACAGACGGTAGTAATCGGGATTATCAGGAATGTAACGTTCAGGAGTAGACGGATCATTCAGGTAGTTTAATACTCCAAAATACTTCTCATGCAGTATGGATACTGTATCCAACTTGAGAGTATCATTCGCCGGTTTCAACTTTAAGACAAAATATTGCTTCATCACATCCGACAAGGTATCCACTTGTGCGGCAGCCGGTTCCTCTCCGGCCTTTAAGACAGTCTTTACTGAATTCTGCGCCACTATCGACGAAGAAAAAAGCGCAGCAACTGCCCATAAAGATAAGTATCTATTCTTCATAACGCCCTAAAATCTATGTTTTGACTGCAAAAGTAATTTAAAATGTTTAGAAAACATAGAAAAGAGTAAAGAAAAGATTAGCAATAGCCGGTACTTAGGATAACAAGTTCATATCAACTCCGTACCAGCCCCGTACCAAGTCCGTATCAAGTCCAAACATATATATACGGAGATGACACGGAGGTGATACGGAGATAGTACGGAGATAATAAGGACTTAGCATCACTTTTTTTTTAGAATTGTTTCGCAGAAACTTTATGTACTTCCTCTTTTTTTTGTAATTTTGCGCTTTTTAAGTCTCATCTGTAGACAGGTAGGTACGCAAATGTGTACATCGACCAAACAAAACAATAATATTAAAACAGTATAGCTGTGGGAGAAACAAAGTATATTTTCGTCACCGGTGGCGTTGCCTCATCATTAGGTAAAGGCATCATCGCCTCATCCATTGGTAAATTGCTACAAGCAAGAGGTTACAAAGTAACCATTCAGAAGTTTGACCCGTATATCAATATTGACCCGGGCACTTTAAACCCCTACGAACACGGAGAATGTTATGTGACTGTAGACGGACATGAAGCTGACCTCGACTTAGGTCATTACGAACGTTTTCTTGGCATCCAGACTACTAAAGCCAATAACATCACAACCGGACGTATCTATAAAAGCGTTATCGACAAAGAGCGCCGTGGTGATTATTTAGGTAAGACCATTCAGGTTATCCCTCACATCACGGACGAAATTAAACGAAACGTGAAGTTGCTGGGTAACAAATATAAATTCGATTTTGTAATTACAGAAATCGGTGGTACGGTGGGTGATATCGAATCATTGCCGTATCTGGAAAGTATCCGTCAGTTGAAGTGGGAATTGGGACGTGACGCTTTGTGCGTGCACCTTACTTATGTACCTTACCTCACGGCAGCCGGTGAATTGAAAACCAAGCCGACACAACACTCCGTAAAAGAATTGCAGAGTGCCGGTATACAGCCGGATATATTGGTATTGCGTACAGAACACGAATTGGGCACCAACCTGCGTAAAAAAGTAGCATTATTCTGTAATGTGGATGAAAACGCAGTAGTACAGAGCATCGATGCTCCTACCATCTACGAAGTGCCTATTCTGATGCAGGCTCAGAAACTGGATGAAACGATATTGAAGAAAATGGGACTGCCCGTAGGAGACACACCGGGACTGGGTCCGTGGCGTGCTTTCCTCGAACGTCGCCATAAAGCGGAAAATACAGAACCGCTGCACATTGCATTAGTCGGCAAATATGACTTGCAGGATGCTTACAAATCCATTCGCGAAGCCTTGTCACAAGCTGGTACATACAATGACCGTAAGGTATCCGTAGACTTTGTGAACAGTGAAAAGCTGACAGAAGAAAATGTAGCGGAAGCACTGAAAGGCATGGCAGGTGTATTGATAGGTCCGGGATTCGGTGAACGTGGTATTTCCGGTAAGTTCGTGGCTATCAAATACGCACGCACACATGATATTCCGACTTTCGGTATTTGCCTGGGAATGCAGTGTATCGCCATTGAATTCGCACGCAACGTGCTGGGATATACCGATGCAGATTCACGTGAAATGAACGAAAAGACTCCGCATAATGTCATCGACATTATGGAAGAGCAGAAATCCATCACAAACATGGGTGGAACAATGCGTCTGGGAGCCTACGAATGTATCTTGCAGAAAGGTAGCAAGGCTTATGAAGCTTATGGAACGGAACACATCCAGGAGCGCCACCGCCATCGCTATGAATTCAACAACCAGTATAAAGCAGAGTACGAAGCTGCCGGCATGAAATGTGTAGGTATCAATCCGGAATCTGATTTGGTGGAAATCGTAGAAATACCGAAGTTGAAGTGGTTTGTCGGAACTCAGTTCCATCCGGAATACAGCAGTACGGTACTGAATCCCCATCCGTTGTTCGTGGCTTTCATCAAAGCATCTGTCGAAAGTTTCGAGGAGAAGGAGAAAGCAAAGAAATAAGATTATTTCAATAATTATAAAATTGTAAATTAGAAATTATTCATGGATAAAAACACCATTACAGGTCTTGTTTTAATAGCAATTTTGTTAGTCGGCTTCAGTTTTCTGAGTCGCCCCAGTAAAGAGCAATTGGAAGCACAGCAGCGTTATTATGATTCCATTGCGCTGGTACAGCAACGTGAAGAAGCGCTGAAAGCCAAAGCGGATGCAGCATTGGCCAATGAAAAAGATGTGGAAACTGTGGATTCCACTTCACTCTTCTTCAATGCCCGCCAAGGAACAGATTCGCTTATTACGATTCAGAACGACGTGGCTGAGTTGACCCTCAGCACCAAAGGCGGTTCCATATTCTCCGCTGTATTGAAAGAGTATATGGAACAGGACAAGAAAACTCCTGTAACCCTATTCACCGGAAACGATGTTTCCATGAATTTCCTTTTCTATAATAAAAAGGAAACAATACAGACTAAGGACTATTACTTCACCACTGTGAACCGTACGGACAGCACCGTAACAATGCGTTTATCAGCTGACAGTGCAAGTTATATAGACTTCAAGTATGCATTGCATCCCAATACCTACCTGGTAGACTTCAGCATCGATGCTAAAGGTATGGCAGATAAATTGGCAGCAAGCAATAACTATGTAGACATCGAATGGGCACAACGCGCCCGCCAGATCGAAAAAGGTTATGTATATGAGAACCGTTTGTCTGAACTGACTTATAAAATGCTGGGAAATGGCACAGACTACTTGTCAGCCAATAAGGATGATGAAAAAGAAGTGCCCGAACGTCTGGACTGGATTGCTTTCAAAAATCAATTCTTCTCCTCGGTATTCATTGCAGACGCTGACTTTGAAAAAACGAAGCTAGTCTCCAAAATGGAAAGAGAAGGCAGCGGATATATCAAAGACTACTCCGCCGAGATGAGCACGAGCTTTGACCCGACAGGTAAACAGCCTACGCAAATGTTCTTCTACTTCGGTCCGAACCATTACAAGACGCTGACTGCGCTGGATAAGGGACGTGATGAGAAATGGGAACTGAACCGTTTGGTTTATCTGGGTTGGCCGTTGATCCGCTGGGTCAACAAGTGGTTCACCATCAATATCTTCGACTGGTTGTCCGGTTGGGGCCTAAGCATGGGTATTGTATTGTTACTGATGACCTTGATTGTAAAAGCAGTCGTATTCCCCGCTACCTGGAAAACGTATATTTCTTCTGCCAAGATGCGTGTGTTGAAACCGAAAATCGATGAGATCAATAAGAAATACCCCAAACAGGAAGATGCGATGAAAAAACAGCAGGAGGTCATGGGAATGTACAGCCAATACGGTGTGAGTCCGATGGGTGGCTGTCTGCCGATGCTGGTACAGTTCCCGGTTCTTATTGCATTGTTCATGTTCGTGCCAAGTGCTATTGAATTGCGTCAGCAGAGCTTCTTGTGGGCTGATGACCTTTCAACGTACGATGCGTTCATCAACTTCCCGTTCAATATCCCGTTCCTGGGTAGCCACCTCAGTTTATTCTGTTTGCTGATGACGGTTGTGAATATATTGAACTCCAAGTTCATGATGCAGCAACAGGATACCGGAGCCAACCCGCAGATGGCGGCGATGAAGTGGATGACGTATCTCATGCCGATTATGATGTTGTTCATCTTGAACAGTTATCCTTCAGGTCTGAACTATTACTACTTCATATCGACATTGATTAGTGTGGTGACTACTCTCATTCTGCGTAAGACTACGAATGAAGAGAAACTTCTTGCCCAATTGGAAGCCCGAAAGAAAGATCCGAAGAAAGCTAAGAAAACCGGCTTTGCCGCTCGCCTGGAGGCAATGCAGAAACAACAGGAACAGTTGTTGAAAGAGAGACAGAATAAGAAATGAGTTGACAAGGGAACGAGTTAACAAGATACAAGGGCTGCACTGTACTCAAAATGGATAGTGTGGCCTTCTTTCTCTCTATTACTCTCGTCAACTTGTCCACTAAGCACCTCGTTAACTAAAAAAAATGAAAACTAAATATACCAACAAACAGATTTGGATGATAGCCTATCCGATCCTCATCAGTCTACTGATGGAGCAAATGATAGGTATGACAGACACAGCCTTCCTGGGACGTGTAGGCGAAGTAGAACTGGGAGCATCAGCCATTGCAGGTGTCTTCTACATGGTAATATTCATGGCAGCTTTCGGTTTCAGTATCGGAGCGCAGATACTCATTGCCCGGCGCAACGGTGAAAAGCAATACCGGGAAATAGGCGACCTTTTCTATCAAGGAATTTACTTTCAGATAGGACTGGCGGCAGTAATGTTCCTGCTCTCCTACTTCCTTTCACCAATGATACTGAAGCGAATCGTTTCTTCCGAACACATCTATGAGGCTGCCATCAGTTATCTGAACTGGCGGGTTTTCGGAGCCTTCTTCTCATTCAATGCAGTCATCTTCCGTGCTTTCTTCCTGGGAACTACGCAAACCAAGACACTGACACTCAATTCTATAGTAATGGTATTGAGTAACGTAGTTTTCAACTATATACTGATTTTCGGTAAATTCGGCTTTCCCGCGCTCGGCATTGCAGGTGCCGCCATCGGTTCATCACTTGCAGAGCTGGTTTCACTGATATTCTTTATCCTCTACACCCGTTACCGCATTGACTGCCGTAAGTTTGGACTGGATCGTATCCCGAAGTTCCGCCCGGAGATACTGAAACGAATGCTGAACATTTCCTTCTGGACCATGATACAGAACGTCTTCTCCTTGTCCACCTGGTTCTTGTTCTTCCTCTATGTGGAGCATCTGGGAGAACGGTCGCTCGCCATCACGAACATTGTCCGAAGCATATCCGGCATTCTGTTCATGGTAATGATGGCATTTGCCTCAACCTGTGGTTCCTTGGTCAGCAATCTCATCGGTGCAGGAGACAAAGACTGCGTGGCAGGCACTATCCGGCAGCATATACGCATTGCATACCTGTTCACATTGCCGCTAGCACTGTTTTTTGCACTGTTCCCAAAACTTATACTGGGAATCTATACGGATATACCCGATTTACAGGATGCAGCCGTACATTCACTTTGGGTAATGTGCTCGGCATATCTGTTTCTCGTACCTGCCAATGTATATTTCCAGGCAGTATCAGGAACGGGAAACACGCGCACGGCTCTGGTCATGGAACTGATAACGCTCGTCTTCTATGTTGCCTACATCACATACATCATTCTTTACTTGAAACTTGATGTAGCTCTGTGTTGGACATCAGAAATGGTATACTCCATTTTTATACTATTACTTTGCTGGTGGTATATTAAAGGAGGACGATGGCAAGAAAAACGCATATAATTTGTATATTTGTCGCAAAATAACCGTAACGAACAACATACATGAAACAAGTAAATTTATTGCTTATGTCAGTAGCTATGACATTGGCTGCCTGCGGCGGAACTAAAGACGCAGGGCAAGCCGGAGTACCGCTTATCGAGCGGTCGGACATCCAAATTGAAGGCAAACGCATGACTCCCGAAGCTCTCTGGGCCATGGGTCGTATCGGTGGTGTAGCCGTATCCCCCGATGAAAAGCAAATTGCTTACACAGTAGCTTACTACAGTGTACCGGAGAACAAGAGTAACCGTGAAGTCTTCGTGATGAACACAGATGGAACAGGCAACAAACAAATCACCCACACTCCCTGGCAGGAAAACGAAGTGAACTGGATAAAGGGTGGCACTAAACTGGCGTTCCTTTCCAATGAAGGTGGCAGCAGTCAGTTGTGGGAAATGAATCCGGACGGCAGCGGGCGTAAGCAGCTAACTCAATATGATGGTGACATCGAAGGTTATTCTTTCTCTCCCGACGGCAAGAAGTTGCTTTTCATTGCACAGGTGAAAACTAAACAAAGTACTGCGGATAAATATCCCGATCTCCCTAAAGCGACGGGTATCATCGTTACCGACCTGATGTACAAACACTGGGATGAATGGGTAACCGGTGCTCCGCATCCTTTTGTAGCCGATTTTGATGGAAACGGTATCAGCAATATAAAGGATATACTGGAAGGAGAACCTTACGAAAGCCCGATGAGACCTTGGGGTGGCATCGAGCAACTGGCATGGAGTCCTGCCGGAGACAAGGTGGCATATACTTGCCGTAAGAAGACCGGTCTGGCTTATGCCATCTCCACCAACTCGGATATTTATATCTACGATCTTGCAACCAAGAAGACAGACAATATCACCGAAGAAAATAAAGGTTATGATACAAATCCTCAGTACTCTCCCGATGGTAAATACATTGCCTGGCAGAGCATGGAACGTGACGGTTATGAAGCTGACCTAAACCGCCTCTTCATCATGAATCTGGAAACAGGTGAGAAACGTTTCGTCAGCAAGGAATTCGAATCGAACGTAGATGGTTTCTTGTGGAATAGAGACTCTAAGAGTATTTATTTCATCGGTGTCTGGCATGGTGAAACACAGATTTACAATATCGATCTTGCTGCCAACGATAAGGTTACGCAGTTGACAGACGGTATGTATGATTATGCTTCCCTCGCCCTTGCAGGAGATAAAGTAATCGCTTTACGCCACTCAATGAGTATGGGTGATGAAATCTATGCCGTATCTGCCACCCGCAACGGGGATGCTTTTGCCGAAGCAAAACAACTGACCTTCGAAAACAAGCAGATTTACGACCAACTGGAAATGGGTAAAGTTGAAGCTCGCTGGATGAAGACTACAGACGGCAAACAGATGCTGACATGGGTTATCTACCCGCCACAGTTTGACCCGAATAAGAAATATCCTACCCTCCTGTTCTGTGAAGGTGGTCCGCAAAGCCCCGTAAGCCAGTTCTGGAGCTATCGCTGGAATTTCCAGATTATGGCTGCCAACGACTATATCATCGTAGCTCCCAACCGCCGCGGACTTCCGGGCTTTGGAGTGGAATGGAATGAAGCCATCAGTGGTGATTACGGTGGTCAGTGTATGAAGGATTATTTTACAGCTATTGACGAGATGGCTAAAGAATCGTTTGTAGACAAAGACCGTCTCGGTTGTGTAGGTGCCAGCTTCGGTGGTTTCTCCGTTTACTGGCTCGCCGGACATCATGACAAGCGCTTCAAAGCATTCATTGCACATGATGGCATCTTCAACATGGAAATGCAGTATCTGGAAACAGAAGAGAAATGGTTTGCCAACTGGGATATGGGTGGTGCATACTGGGAAAAACAAAATCCGGTAGCCCAACGCACATTCGCCAACTCTCCGCACCAGTTTGTAGACAAATGGGATACACCTATCCTTTGCATTCATGGCGAAAAAGACTACCGTATTCTAGCCAACCAGGCAATGGCTGCCTTTGATGCCGCCGTAATGCGTGGTGTCCCTGCCGAGCTACTGATATATCCGGATGAAAATCACTGGGTATTGAAACCTCAGAATGGTATCCTCTGGCAACGCACATTCTTTGAATGGCTGGACAAATGGTTGAAATAAAAAAACAGACGATTGAAGTCTCCTGAAACAGGCCATCTGTTAGGGATGAACAGACCGTCTATTTGATACGAACAGACCATCTATTCGCAGTGAATAGATGGTCTGTTTTTTATCTCTGCATCAAGCCCTGTAATTCAAGGCATAAGCGTTGTTTTACTTCTTCCATCGGCACCTCCCGTTTCAGCTCCTGTTGCAGCGAAGTGACTCCTTTATCTATGAATCCGCAGGGGTTGATATAGCTGAAATATCGTAAATCAGTATTCACATTCAGCGCCAATCCATGCATGGTAACGAAATGACTGCTACGCACGCCAATAGCGCATATTTTACGCGCACGCGGCGTATCTCCCTCCAGCCAAACACCTGTTGCTTTCTCCAACCTCCCGGCAGCAATGCCATAAGAGGCACATACACGGATGACCGCTTCTTCCAACAAATGTACATACTCTTTCAGCCCCAACGAGAATTCTTCGAGATTCAGGATAGGATAACATACCAGTTGTCCCGGACCATGATATGTGATATCACCTCCACGATCGATATGATAGAGCGTAGCTCCTATCTTCCGAAGTTGTTCCTCACTCAACAGCATATTTCCTTCTTTACCGCTACGACCTAAAGTATAGACATGCGGATGTTCACACAAAATGATGTGATTTTCATACTCTTCCCCTGCCTGTTTGGCATGAATAAGAGCATCAAACCACTCCGTTTGCCGAGTCCATGCATCGGCATACGGAATAATATTCCAGTCTGTTACATTCAGTTTCATGCCGACAAAGTTAAGATTTTAGGGATAAAATCGTATATTTGCCGACAGCAAAATGAAAAAAGATGAAACATAACTTCCCACAAGTAGATTTGCCGGTTGAAATGCTGGCATGGAGAGATGTTACAGAAGATATTCTGAATCTCTATCGCCAGTCATGCCGTCTGAAGGCATGTATTTTTGCATTATGCACTGAAGGAACCATTACAGCATCCATCAATCTGATGGAGCATAAAATAAAAAAGAATGATCTGATCATTCTGATGCCGGGAACTATCTTACAGCTCAATGAGCAAGTAGAAAAAGTACGGCTTTGCTTTGTAGGTTTCTCCAGTCACTGCGTCAACGGTATTAATCTATTGCAGGCTACGATGGGATCTTTCTCCAAAATATGGGATAATCCGATTGTAAATGTCAGCGATTTAATAGCATCCTACTTCGTGGATTACTTTGCACTACTGACACGCATATCAATCTCCCATCCTACCGCCACCAGTACCGCAATGGCACAAAGTGTGCTCCACAGCATTTTGCTTGGAATTAATGCCCTTTATGCCAATCGTCCGCAAAGCATTCTTGCCAAAAGCCGCAAAGAGGAAATCTGCCAGAAATTCGTACAACTGGTTATTGAAAATTATATGACTGAGAGACGTGCTCAATTCTATGCCGACAAGCTGGGAATTTCATTGCAGCATCTCAGCACTACCGTAAAGCAAGTAACAGGAAGGAATGTACTCGAAATTATTTCGCATGTGGTGATTACAGACGTCAAAGCACGGCTGAAATCCACAGATATGACTATTCAGGAAATAGCCTATTCACTGAACTTCCCCAGTGCCTCTTTCTTCGGAAAGTACTTTAAGAGGCACATGGGGATGAGTCCGTTGGAATATAGAAATAGTTAGTATCTTAAACGAAGGCTGTTCAAGACTACCGATACACTGGAAAATGCCATAGCGGCACTTGCCAACATGGGGTTCAGCAATAATCCATTGATTGGATAAAGCAATCCGGCAGCAATAGGAATACCTATCAGGTTGTAAATGAATGCCCAGAACAGATTCTGATGAATCAAGCGCACCGTCTGCCGGGAGAGATTGAATGCTTTCGGCAACAGCAACAGATCCGAAGTCATAAGAGTGACCATTGCCACATCCATAGCAATGTCCGTTCCTTTACCCATGGCAATGCTGACATCGGCACAAGCCAAAGCCTGTGAATCATTGATACCATCACCCACCATAGCTACCGTCTTTCTCTGAAGTTGAAGCTGGCGTACAAACTCTTCCTTATCATCCGGCAAAGCATCGGCAATATACTGGATATTGCCTAATCGTCCGGCAACAGCAGAAGCAGTACGTTCACCGTCTCCCGTCAGCATATAAACTTCAATACCCTGGGTACGGAGTTCGCGAACAGCCTCAGCGGAAGTCGCCTTTATCTGATCTTTGATAGCAACAATCGCAAGCAATTCATCCTTGCGGCCAAAGTAAACGATGCTACAACCGTCCGACTCGTATTGAGCCAGCATTTCTCCCAAAACATCAGTCAGGGTGGCATGGTAATCTTTCAACAACTTGTGGCTGCCTGCCCAATACTCAGCATCCTGATAAGTCACTTTAATACCCTTACCGGTAATACTTTCAAAACCATCCAGAGTTGCAGGAACAATGTTCTCTTGTTCTTGCAAGGCAGTGACAATAGCACCAGCCAGCGGATGCTCCGATTTAAGCTCGGCAGCCAGAAGAATGTCTTTATAATGTCCTTCCTGCGGCTGCGCCCATAACCAACCGGCAACGGTAGGATGCCCTTCAGTCAATGTACCGGTCTTATCCAATACCACAACATTTACCTTTCGCATCTGTTCCAGTGCCACAGCATCTTTTATCAGAATATGATGATCGGCAGCCTTACCGATACCTACCATCAAAGCCGTAGGAGTAGCGAGTCCCAATGCACAAGGGCAAGCAATCACCAATACGGAAACCGCCGACAGCATGGCATGTGAAAGCATATCCACACCACTAAAGAACATCCAGATAAAGAATGTCAGGACAGACAAACCCAGTACGACAGGAACAAAGATACCCGTCACTTTATCTACAATACGCTGCACAGGAGCCTTACTGCCTTGCGCTTCCTGCACCATACGGATGATACGCGCCAGCACTGTTTCTCCACCTACTTTCTCGGCACGGATAATGAACGATCCTTTCTGATTGATGGTTCCGGCCAACACATGCGAGCCAATCTTCTTTTCTACCGGAATAGGCTCACCGCTTATCATGCTTTCATCTACATAAGAGTCACCTTCGGTCAGAAAACCATCCACAGGGATTTGCTCACCGGGGCGGACACTCACCAGATCATCAATGTTCAATTGATCCAAAGGTACATCCAATTCTTTACCGTCGCGTACTACACGGGCTTTCTTAGGTTGCAAACCCATCAGTTTGCGGATAGCAGTGGAAGTATTTCCCTTCGCACGTTCCTCCATGAGTTTACCTGTCAAAACGAAGGCGATGATAACCACAGCAGCTTCGTAATAGACATGAGGCTCCAATCCACGGCTATACCAGAAATCGGGGAAGAAAGTATTAAAGACGCTGAACAGGAAAGCAATGGATGTACTTAGTGCCACCAGTGTATCCATATTGCTGCGTCCCAGACGTGCTTGTTTCCAGGCACCGGTATAGAATGGCGTACCGAACAATACCAATACAGGAATAGCAAGTACCATCTGTATCTCGTTAGAATAAGGTACATGCATGAAGACCATGGAAAGCAACAACAGGGGAACAGCAAAAATCCACGCTCCTATCACCCGCGTTTTCAAGCGGTGATAGCGTTTCTGTTGTTCTTCCTCCTGACGTTCTTCAACATGCTCTTCCTCCATGATGAGGTCATAGCCCGCAGCCAGTACGGCAGCACGAATTTCTCCGGGTGTCAGTTTGTCCGTCTCATAGGAGACAGACAATGTATTGGAAGCAAAGTTGACCGAAGCATCTGCAACGCCCACCAACTTGCGAACTGTCTTTTCTACGTTATTGGCGCATCCCGCACAATGCATGTTCAGCACGGGAAACGTCTGTTTTTTTAAATTACCCATATATTGTTTTTATTTCAAGTTTTATATCAAAACAATCTCTACAGGCCGTTTGTTCGACTACTTCTTGTCCTCTTGTTTCGTTTCTTTCACGAATTCAGCTTCGTAGTTGAACTTCTTGAAACCGGCTTTCAGTTTATCCACAGTTGTCTTTTCAGCATCATAAGTAATGGAAACTGTTTTCGTTTTCAAGTCTGTAGAGAATTCTTTTACTCCTTTCTCAAATTTAATGTTATTCTTCACCTTCCGTTCACAGTTTTCGCAATGCATCTGTGAAACTTTAAAGACAGCTGTACGGATATCTTTTGCCATTACTGCCGTTACACTCAACAAAGCTACTACGAGGGCAGCCATCATTCTTCTTGTTTTCATAATCAATTTAGTTATTAGTTATTAGTAATTAGTTTCTTGCCAGGTTAAACCTCAACCCGATATATGCTTTCGCCCCGTGCATCGGTCCCCACACCATGGTAGCATCGAAATTCTCTCCCCATGGGTTAGAAGCATCGATTATCGGATTCTTCTGTTTAAAGTTCGTCAGGTTCTCACCGCCGATATAAACAGACCAGCGACGGAAATAGCGCGTCACCTGCGCACTGAGTTGCTGGAAACTACCGTAACGACGTTCCCACGAAAGACTTCCGTCAGACAGCTCATAAGGATCGGGCATCCTTCCACCACCATTCAACTGCAAGGTAGCATCGAATTGCCACAAGCCCAGAGGAGTCTGATAAGAAGCAGTCAACAAGCCTTTATATTTACCAGTAAGTGGCTTCTCCATTAATTTACCATTATAGGTAGTTTTCGCGTCCGTCAAACGGTAAGCCGCAGTCAAAGTGAAGCCTTTGAACAACGGATAATTGGCTTCTACCTGGAATACATGCGAATAAGAACGCCCATCCAGATTGTAAAAAGCCACTTCATGCGGATTGCTGTCCATATCCACTACTACCTGTTTCAGAAAATCCGTATAGTAATATTCTGCATTCACATTCAGCGTCTTACCGAAAAGGGGGATATAAGTCGAAACACTCGCACCGTAATTCCACGCTTCCTCTTGGTCCAGATGAGAAGCAATCTTCATCTTGCGGCTACTTGCCAGAAGATAATTATTCTCCGCCAATACATGATTCGTACGATATCCCTTGCCGGCAGACAAACGGAAATGCAGATATTCATTCGGATTATATTTGACGTGGGCACGCGGCGTCACAAAGAAGCCGTACTCACTACTGTAATCTCCCCGAATACCTCCCATCAGCATCAACTGATCGTTCAGATTGAATGTATATTGGACATAAGCTCCCGGAACAGACTCCTTCACAAATTTCTTCGTCAGCCCTTCTTCTGCCTGATTCGTCAGCCGATAGTTCTGATCGTAACCATCATAGTTGAAACTTAATCCGGCAGACAGACTATGCTGCTTACTGAGCTCCGTTTCAAACAGCAGCGAAGCATAAAAATTACTCTGATCCACATCATACAGTTTACGCCCGTAATTGGCATCCTGATTATGCAACGTTCCCTGTAAAATCAAAGCAAGATTCGTATTTTTCTCTTTGTCGAAGATATAAGCATTCTTCGTGAACGCTTCGTAACGATTTGTTTTGATACCTATTTCATACAGGTCATGCGAAGGAGTATTTCCGTGTGCAATCTGACCGCTGTTTCGAGTTTCATGCAACGCCTTTATACCTGCCTGGAATACATAGTGGTCACCCATATATGCCCATCGGTTCCAGACATTATATTGCTCCACACGAGGTATATCTACAAAACCATCATCATTAGAGTCATGAGATTTCGTCTCATTCTCATAATGTGCCAACAAAGAAGTGCTCCATCGCTTCGACAACTTTACCGTAGCATCCGCATTGGCTTCATAGCGGTTCGTACTACTGGCAAAAAGATTTGCCGACACCCAATCCGCTTCCGGCAATTGAGGCTTCTTGAATTCTACATTGATTTGTCCGGTTATGGACTCATATCCATTCTTCACGGACGAACTTCCTTTGCTGACCTGTATACTCTGCATCCACGGCCCGGGTACGTATCCTAAACCATAAGGAGCGGCAGCCCCCCGGAAATTGGGAATATTTTCAGTCATCATCTGCACATACGTACCGGAAAGTCCTAACAGTTTAATTTGTTTGGCTCCCGTAGCTGCATCCGAGTAGCTGACATCCACAGAAGGATTCGTCACAAAGCTCTCTCCCAGATTACAGCAAGCCGCACGTGTCAGTTCGGCACTACTGATCATATCTTCATTCATCACACTGGTGCGCAGTTTCATAGTTCCCAATTTGCGGGTCACTACATTTACTTCACTCAGTTCCACTCCTTCACGAAGAACAATATCAAGTTGTTGGTTTCCTTTGTCTACATGTATCGTGTCATTCTCAAAACCAATAAAACTAACCACAAGCATGTGGCTGCGAGCAGGCTTATGAATTGAAAAGTTACCGTCTTCATTGGTAGTTACTCCATTGGTTGTATTCATCCAAAACACATTCGCTCCCGGAATAGGTTCTCCGGCAGCATCTTTTACGACACCTGTTACTTGCGCCTGCAAAAAATTAAAAGTAAAAAGTGAAATTAATAAGAATATATATTTCATATATCTGAATTCATTTATTAAGGGTACAAAAATAGGATATATTTCATGCAACAAGGTTGCAAGACTATCCAGCTATCAATTCTTTAAAAGAGAACGTGCAAAGGTATCATCTCCGTACTCTTAGATACGGAAAAACACTTCTCCTGCACACTAATTGATTCTAAATAATGAGAACAGAATATAAGGCCAGATACTGCCTCGAACTATCAGGATGCGGAGGTACGGCATACGACGCCTCTTTCAATTCCCTCGTAGGCAAGGAGTATTGGAAATCCGGCAATACTTCGCAGAAAAGTTGAATGACAGGTACGGTTATAACAGGACTTTCACATGAATATTTCACCAAATCCACTTTATAAAAAGTAGCCGTACAACCTTCGTCTTTGCAAGATTTTTCCGGTTTATGAGAAGTTTTATGAGATTTATGGCATTTGGCACAGCCATTGGTGCAACATGCTTGCGCTGTCTCGCAGCGGGCACAACAATAATGGACAATAGAGACTCCTGCCCCTGCATAAACAACCGTCAGGGACAATAAAACTGCCAATATGTAACGAAGTCTCTTCATATCCGGTGCAAAGATAGCCAGATAAAAGCATTCATACCTATCTTTTTTCATTTTTTATATGTTCTATTCGTTAATATGTTCTATATTTGTCGATAACGAACTGATATCGAAATGTTGAATTTAACGAAGAAAGTCCAAATGAAAAAGCAATATGTCAGCCTACTTGTCATTCTACTTGCGGCAAGTGGCTTTTTATTTTCTTGCGGTAACACTGTGAACAAAAGCGCGGGTGCGCTGGAGTTCGACAGTATGCAGGTAAATGAGGTAGCCCACCTCTTCGGAGACACTGCGAAGCCCAGCTGCAACATCATCATCAACTTTGCATACGCTAATAAGTCGTCCGACGAAAAGCTGAAAGACAGTCTGAACACCTATTTCCTTTCAGCCTGTTTCGGAGATAAATACATGACTCTGAAGCCTGAAGAGGCGGTAAAGCTTTACAAGGAAAACTATATCAAGGATTACCTGAAAGATTTGGAACCAATGTATGCCAAAGATGAAGCTGAAAAGGAAGATTCCGCTTCAATATTAGCTTGGTATTCTTATTATAAAGGTATTGAAAGCCACGTGCAGTATTATAAAAAACATCTGCTGGTTTACCGCATCAACTACAATGAATATACCGGAGGCGCACATGGTATTTATATGTCTACTTTCCTGAATATGGACCTGCGCACCTTGAGCCCGATACGTCTGGATGATATTTTTGTAGGAGAATATCAGGAAGCTCTCACCGATTTATTATGGAACCAGCTCATGGCAGACAATAAAGTTACTACACGCCAGGAAGTGGAGGATATGGGCTATACAAGTACAGGAGACCTGGAACCGACTGAAAACTTCTACCTAAGTCCCAAAGGTATCACCTTCTATTATAACATTTATGAAATTGCTCCTTATGTGATGGGCCCGGTAGAAATTACCTTGCCTTATGAGATCATGTCGCATCTGCTGAGTGATGATACTATGGTATTGAACGAAATAAGAAACGAGAACTAATTATGATTTAGGACTTCCACCCGCATCGTAAATCATAAATTATAAATCATAATTCATAAATTATTCACATGGAAATCATTCTAAAGTACTTCCCAGACCTCACAGAGGCGCAGAAGCAGCAATTTGCGTCCCTCTATGATCTCTATACGGACTGGAATGCAAAAATAAACGTCATATCACGTAAAGACATTGAAAACCTGTACGAACACCACGTACTCCATTCATTGGGTATAGCTAAAGTGATTCGCTTTACTCCCGGCACCCGCATCATGGACCTTGGAACGGGCGGTGGTTTTCCGGGTATTCCCCTTGCCATCTTATTCCCCGAGGTGAAGTTCCATCTTGTTGACAGCATCGGGAAGAAAGTACGTGTAGCAACGGAAGTAGCCAACAGCATCGGACTGAAAAACGTGACTTTCCGCCATGCACGTGCTGAGGAGGAAAAGCAACTCTTCGATTTCGTTGTAAGCCGTGCCGTGATGCCGTTGGCCGACTTGCTGAAAATCATCCGCAAAAACATCGCCTCCGAGCAACACAATGCTATGCCAAACGGACTGATCTGCCTGAAAGGTGGTGAGCTGGCAAATGAAGCCATGCCTTTCAAGAATAAGACCATGATGTATGATCTGAAAGACTATTTCGAAGAAGAATTCTTTGAAACGAAGAAAGTGGTTTACGTGACGCCTTAATCACAGAAATAATGACTAACATATACCTATCATGAAAATAAAAAGGTTTGAGTTTAATATGTTCCCAGTAAACTGTTATGTTCTGTGGGACGACACTCTTGAAGCTGCCGTGATAGATCCCGGTTGCTACTATGAGGAGGAAAAACAAGCGTTGAAGAACTTCATTCACAAAAATGGCCTGAACGTAAAGCACCTCCTTAATACGCACCTGCATCTGGACCATATCTTTGGAAATGCTTTCATGGTCAAAGAATTCGGTCTGCCGGTGGAAGCCAACAAAGCCGATGAATTCTGGATTGACGAAGCTCCGAAACAAAGCCGCATGTTCGGTTTTCATTGGAACGAACTGCCCGCACCGATAGGACACTATCTTCATGACGGAGATATCATCAACTTCGGTAACACTACGTTAGAAGCTATCCACGTACCGGGACATTCACCGGGTAGCCTTGTTTACTACTGTGCCGCAGATCATTGCATGTTCTCCGGTGACGTACTTTTCCAGGGCAGCATCGGACGTGCCGACCTTACCGGTGGTAATTTCGACGAACTGAAAGAGCACATTTGCAGCCGCCTGTTCATACTGCCCAATGAAACGATTGTCTATCCTGGACATGGCGCCCCGACCACTATTGGTATTGAAAAGGCAGAAAATCCATTCTTCAGATAAGAGTAAGAGCCCACCACAGATTACACAGATTCACACGGATTTCTTTATCCGACAATCAGTAAAAGAAATTATTAATCTGTGATAATCCGTGTAATCTGTGGTGAAAAAAGAAAGCATAAACTTTTAATCAAAATATAGATATGAAAAACGACCTATTAGCTTGCCGCCACATCGGCATCAGCGAAAAAGACGAAGAGAAAATGCTCCGGAAAATAGGAGTCGGCAGTCTGGATGAGTTGATAGACAAAACCATCCCTGCAAACATTCGCCTGAAAGAACCGTTGGCATTGCCCGCGCCTATGACTGAATATGAGTTCGGACAACACATCACCCGGCTGGCGTGCAAAAACAAACTTTACACAACGTATATCGGCCTCGGCTGGTATAACACCATTACCCCCGCCGTTATTCAACGGAATGTATTCGAGAATCCGGTATGGTACACTTCTTACACCCCCTACCAGACAGAAGTTTCGCAAGGGCGCCTCGAAGCGTTGATGAACTTCCAGACCGCAGTATGCGACCTGACAGGTATGCCACTTGCCAACTGTTCTCTGCTGGATGAAGCTACGGCTGCCGCCGAAGCCGTAAGCATGATGTACGCCCTGCGTCCGCGTGATATGCAGAAGTCCGGTGCAAACGTAGTGTTTGTGGACGAGAGCATTTTCCCACAGACACTGGCTGTAATGACTACGCGTGCTATCCCGCAAGGTATTCAGATACGCACGGGAAAATATTCCGAACTGGAACTGACACCGGATATTTTTGCCTGTATACTGCAATATCCGAATGCGAGCGGAAACGCAGAAGATTACCATGCCTTTGTAGAGAAAGCCCATGCCGCTAACTGCAAAGTAGCCGTTGCCGCTGATATCCTGAGTCTTGCCCTGCTCACCCCTCCCGGAGAATGGGGAGCTGATATTGTATTCGGTACCACCCAACGCCTCGGTACACCGATGTTCTATGGCGGACCGTCAGCCGGGTACTTCGCTACGCGCGACGAATACAAACGCAATATTCCGGGACGTATCATCGGTTGGTCAAAAGATAAATACGGAAAACTCTGTTACCGTATGGCACTGCAAACCCGCGAGCAACATATCAAACGGGAAAAGGCTACTTCAAATATCTGTACCGCACAGGCTCTGCTGGCAACCATGGCGGGCTTTTATGCCGTGTACCACGGTCCGGAAGGTATTCACGCCATTGCAGAACGTATCCACAGCATCGCTGCATATCTGGAAAAGTGTATCAAGAAACTGGGATACAAACAAGTGAATGACCAATACTTCGACACCCTGCGCTTTGTGTTGCCAGACAGTGTATCTGCCCAACAGGTACGTACCATCGCATTGAGCAAGGAAGTCAATCTGCGCTACTTTGATAATGGAGACGTAGGTATGAGTATTGACGAAACAACTGACGTATCCGCTGCCAATGTGTTGCTTTCCATCTTTGCCATTGCCGCAGGAAAAGACTACACCAAAGTGGATGATATTCCCGTAAGCAATACTATTAATAAGACGCTGAAACGCCAGAGCGCTTATCTGACACATGAAGTGTTCAATAAATATCATACGGAAACGGAGATGATGCGCTATATCAAGCGCCTTGACCGTAAGGATATCTCCCTTGCCCACTCCATGATTTCCCTCGGCTCCTGCACCATGAAGTTGAATGCTGCGGCAGAAATGTTGCCCCTCAGCCGTCCGGAATTTATGTGTATGCATCCGCTTGTACCCGAAGACCAGGCAGAAGGATACCGTGAACTGATTAACAATCTCAGCGAAGAACTGAGAGTCATTACAGGTTTTGCAGGTGTCAGTCTGCAACCGAACTCCGGTGCTGCGGGCGAATATACCGGTCTCCGTGTGATCCGCGCTTATCTGGAGAACATCGGACAGGGACATCGTAACAAAGTGCTGATTCCCGCATCTGCTCATGGTACCAACCCCGCATCTGCCATCCAGGCCGGTTTCACTACCGTGACTTGTGCATGCGATGAGCAAGGAAATGTTGATATGGCGGACTTGCGTGCCAAAGCGGAAGAGAACAAAGACGATCTGGCTGCACTGATGATCACTTATCCTTCCACCCACGGTATTTTTGAGACGGAAATCGTAGAAATCTGCCGCATCATCCATGATTGCGGTGCACAGGTATACATGGACGGTGCAAACATGAATGCGCAGGTGGGCTTGACGAACCCCGGGGTTATCGGCGCCGACGTTTGCCATCTGAACCTGCACAAGACCTTTGCTTCACCTCATGGCGGTGGTGGTCCGGGTGTGGGTCCTATCTGCGTAGCGGAACATCTGGTTCCGTTCCTACCGGGACATCCGTTGTTCGGTAATCCTGTAAATACAGTGTCTGCCGCTCCGTTCGGTAGTGCAGGTATTCTACCTATCACTTACGGATACATCCGCATGATGGGTACGGAAGGGCTGACCCGTGCTACCAAAATCGCTATTCTCAGCGCCAATTATCTGGCTGCTTGTCTGAAGGATACTTACGGCATTGTATATCGTGGAGCTACGGGTTTCGTAGGTCATGAGATGATCCTGGAATGTCGTAAGATTCACGAAGAAACGGGCATCAGTGAGAATGATATTGCCAAGCGATTAATGGATTATGGTTATCATGCTCCTACCCTCTCCTTCCCTGTCCACGGCACACTGATGATAGAGCCTACGGAAAGTGAAAGCTTCAGCGAATTGGAAAACTTCGTGAAGGTGATGCTCAATATCTGGGAAGAGATTCAGGAAGTGAAAGAAGGAAAAGCGGATAAGGAAGACAATGTTCTGGTAAATGCTCCGCACCCTGAATATGAGGTGGTAGCCAACAACTGGGAACATAGTTATACCCGTGAAAAGGCTGCTTATCCGATAGAAAGCGTACGTGAAAATAAATTCTGGATAAATGTAGCGCGTGTAGATAACACGTTGGGCGACCGTAAGCTGTTACCGACGTGCTACGGATGCTTTGGATAATCTCATTTTTCGGCACATCGTATTAATCAAGAAGAGGTTGTGTCAAAATGCTGGCACACCCTCTTTTTATGCGCAAAGCCCAGACTTTCTCAAGCCCGGGCTTTGTTATTACCCAAAATTTTTGTAACTTTAGGCATAAAGTTTTTCGTTATGGCAAAGTTACATTTTCGTCCTTACATTCCCAACCAAACCGTTCTTTTTCCACAAAGAATTGATGAAAACATAGCTGCGGACGATCCTGTCCGCATAGTCAATGCAGTTGTTGATAATCTTAATCTTGATAATTTCAAGAAGCTTTATAA
>CDYU01054654.1_pt1 | contig 141617 bp, 113 predicted proteins | sample 480701 | NCBI WGS metagenome assembly CDYU01 (sample SAMEA3182105, study PRJEB8094) | gut metagenome | biome: human; feature: gut; material: Stool; isolation source: human stools | place: Canada | collected 2013-02-26 | reverse complement strand
GACTACGTTGATAGGCTGCAGATGTAAAGACAGTAATGTCAAAGTCGAGCAGTACTAATTACCCGAACGGCTTTCTTAGAAAAAGTTATCTCATCTTCGATGTATGTCAAGCCATACCGGGTGCGACGGATTTTACCGCGAAAGAGTGGTAATCGCACGGTTTCGATAGACGAAACGAATAGTTCTTTTAGGTGGTTATAGCAGTGAGGTTCCACCTCTTCCCATTCCGAACAGAGAAGTTAAGCTCACTAACGCCGATGGTACTGCCTATTTAGGTGGGAGAGTAGGTAGCCGCCTCTTCAAGGTCAGACAACACTGTCTGACCTTTTTTTGTGCCCGTATAGCAACGGTGCAAGCATCTTATGTAGCGGAACTGGATGAGGGAATTGTAGCCGTGGTGAAGGTAAGGAAGACTTGAATGGTGATCTGTGATCTGGGGCGCGAGTACTCGGCGGCAGCTGATGTGACCTTTGTATACATATATTTATATTGTATTTGTTCGATTGGTTTGCTGCGGCCATGCGATGTTCTGCTGTGGCGGCTTTTTTTGTTTTTGCGGAATTACCCATACGATTTAATTAGTAAATTTGCATGTGGCCTCAGCATTGCTGTGGTGGCTGTTGTGTGATTGTTGCGGTGAGGCGACCGTGTGGGGAGGTGTAGTTCGTCGTGGGAGATCTTATGTCTTATTTACGTTTGATATCTTGTCGCCGCGTGGTGGGTGTGATGGAATGATTTGTGCCGGAAGGCCGGTTATATATAAATTTTATGTCCTATGGCAGTGATACCGTTTATAGCGGAGATTGCGAGATCGGAGCGAGCAGATAGACTTGTGTTCGCTTTGCTCGGTGTATGGCGTGACTCGGTGCGTGCGAGCCACAAGTTCCTTACGGAACAGGATATATTGTACCTCAAGCCCCACGTCAGAGAGGCTCTGGAGCAGATTGAACGATTGTTTGTTGTAGATGACGGCGGTCGTGCGGCAGGTTTCATGGGTGTTGGCGGCCGCAAGATCGAGATGTTGTTCCTCGCGCCCGAATATATGGGGCACGGTATCGGCAGGCGGTTGGTCGAATTGGCCGATGCGGCGTGCGATGCCGTCTATGTGGATGTAAACGAGCAGAACCCGCGTGCTGTTAATTTCTATCGGCGCATGGGATTCCGTACCTTCCGTCGCGATGAGACAGATGATTTTGGAAACCCATATCCCGTATTGCGTATGATGCGCCGCCGTGAGCCGCATCTGGAGACTGCGCGTCTTATTCTGCGGCCGTGGCATGAGGAGGATGCCGCCGCACTGTTCAAGTATGCGAGCGACCCGCGCATAGGGTCCGTAGCCGGATGGGCGCCCCATACGTCTGAGGCGATAAGTCTGGAGACAATACGTACGGTCTTTGCGGCACCCGAGACATACGCAGTGGTATTGCGTGATACGGGTGAGCCTGTCGGCAGCATTGGATTGATGTTCTCGGACGGTACGCACAGCGCCTCTATTTCCGATGGCGAGGCCGAGATCGGGTACTGGATCGGCACGCCATATTGGGGGCAGGGTTTGATTCCGGAGGCTGTCGATCGGCTGTTGGAGCGCTGTTTCGATGATCTGGGTCTCGATGCCGTATGGTGCGGACACTATGACGGCAATGATCCGTCACGGCGAGTGATGGAGAAATGCGGCTTCACGTTCCACCATACCGAGACCGGAAAGCTCTCGCCGCTGGGCGACCTGCGTACGGAGCATTTCCTGCGGCTGACGGCCGATGAGTGGCGTCACAGACGGTAGAGATGTCGTGCGCGGGACGGTCGGCGCAGATGCCGCCGTTGTCGGCATACGGCCGTGAGGGGCTGTCGCACTGTGTATTATGACACTCTTGTCGGTGTGCTGTTTTTAGTGCGTAAAAGTGTATGAAAAAAGATTAGAATTTTGTAACTTTGCGGCAATTCGGAATTTCGTTTTCCGCAGACAGATTGGAATTCACACGAAAATTCATAAAATACACAAAATTGCAATTTAGTATGTCAGAGAAGAAATTTATCACTTGTGACGGAAATTATGCAGCGGCTCACATAGCCTATAAGTTTTCTGAGGTAGCTGCCATATATCCCATCACACCCTCCTCTACGATGGCCGAGCTTGTCGACGAGTGGGCCGCGCAGGGTCAGAAAAACATGTTCGGCGAGACGGTGAAGGTCGTCGAGATGCAGTCGGAGGCCGGCGCCGCAGGTGCCGTACACGGCTCGTTGCAGAGCGGTGCCCTCACCTCGACGTTCACCGCATCGCAGGGCTTGCTGCTGATGATCCCCAACATGTACAAGATCTCGGGTGAGCTGCTTCCGGGCGTGTTCCACGTATCGGCACGTGCGCTGGCCGCACAGTCGCTCTCGATCTTCGGCGACCATCAGGATGTTATGGCTACGCGCCAGACGGGTTTTGCCATGCTGGCAACCTCGTCTGTTCAGGAGGTGATGGATCTGGCGGGCGTTGCCCACATCGTGGCACTGAAGGCCCGTGTTCCGTTCCTGCACTTCTTCGACGGATTCCGCACCTCGCATGAGATCCAGAAGATCGAGGTGATCGACGATGCGGCTCTCACGTCGCTCTTCGACATGGATGCACTGAAGGCTTTCCGTGCGCGTGCATTGAATCCCGAGCACCCCGTTACGCGCGGTACGGCTCAGAACCCCGATATATATTTCCAGACGCGTGAGGCTTCGAACAAGTTCTACAACGCCGTTCCCGACATGGTTGCCGAGACTATGGCTGCGATCTCGAAGATCACGGGCCGTAATTACAAGCCCTTCACCTACTACGGCGCTCCCGATGCCGAGAACGTGATCGTGGCGATGGGTTCGGTTAACGAGACCATCAAGGAGTGCATCGACTATCTTGCTACTCAGGGCCGCAAGGTGGGTCTTATCACCGTACACCTCTACCGTCCCTTCTCGGAGAAGTATTTCTTCGATGCGGTTCCCGCAAGCGTAAAGCGTATCTGCGTACTCGACCGTACGAAGGAGCCCGGAGCAAACGGCGAGCCCCTCTACCTCGATGTCAAGGATATGTTCTACGGCAAGGCTCAGCAGCCCCTTATCATCGGCGGCCGCTACGGTCTTTCGTCTAAGGATACCACGCCGGCACAGATTCTGGCCGTTGTCGAGAACCTCTTCTCGGCCGAGCCGAAGGACCACTTCACTGTCGGCATCAACGATGATGTGACGAATCTCTCGCTGCCTATCGGCGAGGAGATCTCGCTGGCGAAGCCCGGTACGTTCGAGGCCCTCTTCTTCGGTCTGGGTTCGGACGGTACGGTCGGCGCAAACAAGAACTCGATCAAGATCATCGGCGGTTCGACCGACAAGTATTGTCAGGCATACTTCTCGTACGACTCGAAGAAGTCGGGAGGCTACACTTCGTCGCACCTGCGTTTCGGCGACAACCCGATCCGCTCGCCCTATCTGGTTACGACGCCCGATTTCGTGGCCTGCCACGTTCCGTCGTATGTCGACAAGTATGATGTGCTGAAGGGTCTGAAGAAGGGCGGTTCGTTCCTTCTGAACTCGGTACACGATGCGGCTACCACGTGCGCTACGCTGCCCGACCACATGAAGGTCTACATGGCCAAGAACAATATCAACTTCTATATCATCAACGCTACGAAGATCGCAGCCGAGCTGGGTCTGGGATCGCGTACCAACACCATCATGCAGTCGGCATTCTTCAAGATCGCCAATGTGATTCCGTTCGAGAAGGCTGTCGAGGAGATGAAGCACGCCATCCTGAAGTCTTATGGCAAGAAGGGCGAGGATATCGTCAACATGAACTATGCTGCGGTTGATGCCGGCGGCAATGCCGTAGAGAAGGTGGAGGTTCCGGCCGAGTGGGCCAATATCGAGGTTAAGGATGCGTCGCACGGCGTCGACATGTCGCGTCCGGAGTTCGTCCGCAAGGTTGTGGATCCGATCAACGCCCTGAAGGGAGACGATCTGCCGGTATCGGCCTTCAACGGCCGTGAGGACGGCACGTGGGACAACGGTACGGCCGCATACGAGAAGCGCGGTATCGCCGTGAACGTTCCCGAGTGGATCGTTGACAACTGTATCCAGTGCAACCAGTGTTCGTATGTCTGCCCGCACGCCGCTATCCGTCCGTTCCTCGCAACGGAGGAGGAGGCCGCAGCTACTGGCCTGCCGTGGAAGCAGGGTCTGGGCGAGACCAAGGCCTACAAGTTCCGCGTACAGGTGTCGCCGCTGGATTGTACGGGTTGCGGCAACTGTGTCGATGTCTGCCCCGCCAAGAACAAGGCTCTGGTTATGAAGCCTCTTGAGAGCCAGATGCAGCAGGCCGAGAATTGGCAGAAGATCACCTCGACGATAGGTTACAAGCAGGGTGTTGTCGATACTACCAAGACTGTTAAGAACTCGCAGTTCTCGCAGCCTCTGTTCGAGTTCTCGGGCGCCTGCGCAGGTTGCGGCGAGACTCCCTATATCAAGGCCATTACACAGCTCTTCGGTGACAAGATGATGGTTGCCAACGCTACGGGCTGTACTTCGATATATTCGGGATCTGCACCCTCGACTCCCTATTGCACCAACGCCAAGGGTCAGGGCCCGGCATGGGCGAACTCTCTGTTCGAGGACAATGCCGAGTTTGGTCTGGGTATGCACATCGGTGTCGAGAAGCTCCGTGACCGCATCCAGAAGTATATGGAGCAGGCTATCGCCGAGTGTCAGCAGTGCTCGGACGAGCTGAAGGGTGTCATGAAGGAGTGGATCGAGAACCGCGGTTCGTCGTCGAAGTCGGCCGAGGTTACGGCTCGTCTTGTCCCGATGATGGAGGCTTGCGGCTGCGATACCTGCAAGAAGATCCTCGAGATGAAGGATTGGCTGGTGAAGAAGTCGCAGTGGATCATCGGTGGTGACGGCTGGGGTTACGATATCGGCTACGGCGGTGTAGACCACGTTCTGGCGTCGGGTGCCGATGTGAATATTCTGGTAGTTGATACCGAGGTATATTCGAACACCGGAGGCCAGTCGTCGAAGGCTACTCCTATCGGTGCCGTTGCCAAGTTCGCTTCGAGCGGCAAGCGTATCCGCAAGAAGGACCTTGGTGCCATGGCCATGACCTATGGTTATGTGTATGTGGCTCAGGTTTCGATCGGCGGATCGCAGAACCAGTTGCTCAACGTGCTGAAGGAGGCCGAGGCATATCCCGGACCGTCGCTTGTCATTGCCTACGCTCCGTGTATCAACCACGGTATCAAGGGTGGTATGACGCGTACGCAGACTGTCGGCAAGGAGGCTGTCGCATGCGGTTACTGGCATCTGTGGCACTACAACCCCGAGCTCGAGCAGCAGGGCAAGAATCCTTTCGTGCTCGATTCGAAGGAGCCCGACTGGTCGAAGTTCCAAGAGTTCCTGATGAAGGAGGTGCGTTATACGTCTCTTAAGAAGGCGTTCCCTGCCGAGGCTGACGAGTTGTTCCGTGCCGCCGAGGAGAATGCAAAGTGGCGTTACAACAACTACAAGCGTCTCTCGAAGATGGAGTACTAATCGACCTTGTGTCGCATTATAGCGTGCGGGCTGTCCGAGTCGGGCGGCCCGCATTCTTTTTGAAGGTATCGTTGTAAGGTGAGCGGTGCGTGTGGGGTGGGTATGGAGGAAAGAATTTTTTGTGTAGGCCTGATGTTACTTAGTCGTATTTCCTCCGTATGCGACAGAGACGTAAGTATCGCCATGCCATAGATATGTATATATTCGTGGGTAGACATTGGCGGCTGGCCGCTGCTGCCGACGGGGGTGTAGATTGTCCGTCGCGGGGAAATATGTTGCAGGTTAATTTGATTTGATGTTTTTTTTTCGTATATTTGATGTTGTAACCCAATCCCAAAACTAAAAAATATGAAAAAATTGTTGATCTTGGCCGTGGCGGTTCTGTGTACTGTTGCGGCGTCGGCGCAGGATGCCGGCAGGTGGGCAGTGGGTCCTCGTATGAGCATCTACACTAACACGAGCACTGTGGTCGGCCTCGGAGCAGTCGGTCGCTACAGTTTTACCGATCATTGGCGTATCGAACCGTCACTTATGGGACTGCTTCACGATCATTGCTCTATAGAGTTGAGTTGCAATGCTCAGTATGTGTTCCACATGGGAGGCGGCTGGTCGCTCTATCCCGAGGCCGGTCTTGTAGCCAACGACATCGGCCGCTGGGCTGCGGGTCTGAATCTGGGAGGTGGCTTCGATGTGCAGATCGCTCCTAATTGGGATCTGTCGGCAGGGCTCAAGTGGCAGCCCATGTTCGATGATGCGCGTAAGAATCCCGTCGTGATAAGCGTCGGTGCCTTCTTCAAGTTCTGAGACGGATGGAAAGATTTACGGGGATCCTCCTTTTGGAGCGATCCTCGTTTTTGTTTATCGGACGTTTGGATATATACTCTATATGCCTCTTACTTTGACGATCTGCCTTGCATGTAAAATCTTGGCGCGACGGCTGCGTAATCGCTGTGACATGTATATCTTGCAGCGGCTCGGAGAGTATGGTGCGGTGTTGCTGGCCTACTCCACATAGAGAACCAACCCCTTGAGATACTCGCCTTCGGGGTGGTAGATGTTTATCGGATGGTCGGCCGGCTGCGTCAGCTGGTGAAGTATGCGTACGTTGCGGCGGGCGATGGCAGCGGCTGAGAATACGGTCGTGCGGAACAACTCCTTGGAGACAGCCTGCGAGCAGGAGAAGGTGAATAGGATACCGCCGCTGCGTATCTGCGACAGGGCGCGTGCGTTTATGCGTTTATACCCTTGCAGGGCATTGCCGAGCACCTTGTGGTGTTTGGCGAATGCCGGCGGGTCGAGTATGATCAGATCGTAGCGGTCGCCTATCTGTTTGAGATACTCGACGGCATCGGCGGCGATGGCCTGATGTCGGACGGCATCGCCGAAGTTGAGTTTCATGTTCTCGTCGGCGAGTTGTACGGCCCTCTCCGACGAATCGACGGAGCATACCTCTACGGCTCCTCCAGCCATGGCCCCGACCGAGAACCCTCCCGTATAGCAGAAAGTGTTGAGTACGTTGCGGCCCGCGGCGTAGCGGCGCAGCAGGGCGCGGTTCTCACGCTGGTCGAGGAAGAATCCCGTCTTCTGTCCCTCCTCCCAGTTGACCTTGAACTTGAGTCCGTTTTCGGTTACGACGTGCGACTTGGAGTCGGAGTGTCCGAACAGATACCCGTCGACGGCATTCAGGCCGGCCTTGAAGGGGACTGTTTGCGAACTCTTGTCGTAGATGGCCGTAAGGCGGTCGGCGAATGCCGTACGCAGGGCCTCGGCTATGGCCATGCGCGAGCGGTACATGCCCACCGAGTGGCACTGTATGATGGCCACCGACCCGTATATGTCGACTACGAGTCCGGGCAGCGAGTCTCCCTCGCCGTGTACCAGACGATAGCAGTCGGTATCGGGTGCCGTCGAGAGTCCGAGCGAACGCCGGACGTCGCAAGCGACGGCTATGCGGCGGTTCCACCATGCCTGATCTATGGGCTCGCGCTCGAACGTGAGGACACGCACGGCGATGGAGCCTATCTGGTAGTGTCCGCGCGCGATGAACTCTCCCGACTGTGTATATACGTCGACCACTTCGCCCTCTTCGATCTGGGGCTTGTCGGAGCGTACGGAGGCGATGGCGCCGGAGAATATCCACGGATGGCGTCGCAGCAGCGACTCCTCTTTTCCGCGGCGAAGGAATATCTGTGTAGTCATTGCGGCGGGTATTTGGGTTTATATGGCTTCGGCCGATGAGGTGTGGCCGTTGGGCGTTGCGAGAAGTTTCTCGTATATGGCTATGCAGACCCACGCGTCGGTTGCGGCGTACATCTGTTGTTGCGGCGTTAGGGCTGCGGCCTCCCAGTTGCTCAGCCGCTGAGCCTTCGAGACGCGCTGTCCGAGCACTATGGCGGCCATTTTGCGCAGGCTCTTCTCCTCGACGCCCCAGTCGGATATGATACGCTGCAGATCCGTAAATCCACGCTCGCGGAAGTGCCGCAGCACGTGCAGGGCGCGTATGTCACCCTCGACGTCGGCGCCGATCTTGATTATGTCGGGATTGCTGAGTATCGAGAGCAGGGCGTTGTGGAGCTTTATGCGGCATAGACGTATGAGGTAGCAGCGCCGGTGTGTGGATAGTTGCAGCAGGGCCACCTTGTTTATCTGTCCGGCCTTGAACGAGGGGCGGGTTTCGGTATCGAAGCCTATGATGCGTTGTGCGGCGAGATCCTTGCAGACGCTTTCGATCTGCTCGTCGTTGTCGACGATGACAATCTCGCCGTCGAAATGCGCTGCGGGCAGTTGTGCCGCCTCTTCGTTTGATATGGTAGATCGAAAAATCATTCTTGACGGATTGAATCGCGACTGCAAATTTACTCAATTAATACGAGTTTCCCGCTTGCCGTGGTGGAAATTTTGCCCTCGGCGAGCAGAGCCTCTATAACTGCGGCCACACGTGCGGGGTCGGTATTTATGTTGCGGCATAGCTCCTTGCCTGTTGCCGACGTCTGCTTCAGCGCTTCGATAACGGTGCGGCGCAGGGCTGTATCAGCATCCGTATCTTGTGAGGCTGATCCCGCGGCGGCCGCGCGGGCACGGCGGCGCTTGTCGAGGCATATATCGCATACGCCGCAGTCGTGTGCCTGATCGTCGCCGAAGTAGCTTTGGAGTATCACGCTGCGGCAGGTATCGCTATTTTCGGCGTAGCGAAGCATGTTCTCGAAGCGTTCGGTCATGAGCTGCTTTCGCCGCAGATAGGTGTCGGGCGATATGTATACGTCCTTCGTGGGCAGACGCTCCTCGTCGAAGAAGAGTATGGCCGAGCGGTTGGAGGGTATGTAACGTATGATTCTCATCTGCCACATGCGTTTGAGCAGCTCCTTCACGTGTGTTACGGTATAGCCGCTCACGGAGGCGATCTGCTGCTCGTCGATGGGGCGGAAGTCGATGAAGATGCCGTTGTAGAGCCTCAGTATGGTACGTATGATATGGTCGAGGTCGTTGCGCTCGACACGTATGCGGTAGAGGTCGTCGCGGCTGACGCAGAAGAGTATGCGGGCCGGGTTCTCCATCTCCTCCGTGAGTGTGAGGTATCCGTTTTGCTGGAGGAGCTTGATCGCTGCCAAGACCTTGCCGGCGAATATGTGGTTGCGGGCGCAGAAGTCGTGCATGTTGAAGGGGAACGAGGCGTAGAGTCCATCCCCGACGGCTACCTGTACGTAGTCGCACAACTTCTCGTATATCGATTTTATCTGCTCCAGCGGCGGGAACTCCGCTTCGAAGCGGCGCAATATCGTGGGGCGGTCATCCGACGAGACGAGCAGCACGGCATAGCTTCGGCGGCCGTCGCGGCCAGCGCGTCCGGCCTCCTGATAGTAGCTCTCGAGCGAGTCGCACATCGAGTAGTGGACGACAAACCGCACGTCGGCCTTGTCGATACCCATACCGAATGCGTTCGTGGCAACCATTATGCGTACTTTTCCTTTTGTCCACTCCTCCTGTCTCATGTCGCGCTCGGCATGCGGGAGGCCCGCATGGTAGAATGCGACCGAATGGCCTGCCTGCTGCAGTTTTTCGGCCATCTGCTCACACCCTTCGCGCGTACGCATATAGACTATGCCCGACCCCTCGACGGCATTTACGATGCGCATCAGCTGCTCCTGCTTGTCGTCGGTATGCCGTACGGCATAGGATAGATTGGGACGGGCGAAACTGCTGCGTATGATGTTGGGCTTCTCGAAATCGAGGTGCTGCATTATGTCCTCGGCGACGAGTTTCGTTGCCGAGGCCGTGAGTGCGAGTACTGGCACGTCGGGCAGCAGCTTGCGCAGCTCGGCGATGCGGAGATATGAGGGACGGAAGTCGTAACCCCATTGCGATATGCAGTGTGCCTCGTCGACGGCCAAGAGCGTCACCTTCATGCGCTGTACGCGCAGACGGAATGCCTCGGTGGCCAGACGTTCGGGAGCCACGTAAAGGAACTTCATGTCGCCGTAGACGCAGTTGTCGAGCGCAATGTCGATCTGCGAGTATGAGAGACCCGAGTGGATAGCCGTGGCGGCGATACCCATACGGCGCAGGCGGTCGACCTGATCCTTCATGAGGGCGATAAGCGGAGTTATGACGATGCATAGACCCGTGCGGGCCATGACGGGGACCTGATACGTAAGCGACTTTCCGCCGCCCGTAGGCATCAGAGCGAGGGTGTCGCGCCCCTCCAGCACGGAGAGCATGATCTGCTCCTGCCCGGGGCGGAAGTCCTTGTAACCCCAATATTTATCAATGACGGCCAGTAGCCGTCGGCGCATATCGTCGTTAGTCATACCGAGAGACAAAATTACGAAAAAAGTGCGTGATCTGTCGTTTTTTCCGTATATTTGCTCAGCTTAAAAGGATGAATCATGAAGATCAAACAAGGATATAAGGTGCGCGATATCGCCGGCGAGAATGTGGTGATAATGCAGGGCAAGGTGGGTGCCGACATGACCCGCATCATAACGTTCAACGACAGCGCGCTGCTTCTGTGGAACGAGCTGCTTGGTAAGGATTTCGAATTGGCGGATGCCGTGCGCATATTGACCGACAACTACGACGTTGCGGCGGATGTGGCCGAGTGCGACGCGAGGGCTTGGATCGGCCGCCTCGAGGAGTGCCATCTTCTGGAGTAGGGTGTGCGGATTGCGTCGGGCGGCATGACTGCATGTCCCGACGACGATTTATATATTGATATGAACATATATGGTTCTGCGGCCGTATCTTCGGTCGCGGAATATCCTGCGAATATTGCGGCGGTTTCGGGAAGTGCCCCTCGGAGCCGCCGCCTTCATTTATCTGTGGCGCTCCCTGTGGCGTTGGCGCAGATGCCGCCGCAGAAGGGCATCGGTTACGAGCAGCAGTAACATCACTCCCGATAACAGTGCCCAGAACGAGACCTGTTCGTGAGGTACGTCGGTCATCTCCACACGTGGCAGCTTCGGCAGCTCGGGCATCGACGGCAGAAGGTTTTTGAATGTTTGCGACAGCGGTTCCGGCTTCAGATCATATACGGCCGTCGGTGAGGGTTGCCGAAGGCTGCTTTGGGGAAGGTAGAGAACCATGGCGGCTATGGCCGCGGCTGCGACGAGGATGGCAACGGCCGTCAAGGCCGCATTGTGCTGCAGCGTGCGCAGGCGGCTGCGGCGGCGTACGCGCACCATGAGCTGCGGCGTGAACGAGGCTGGCAGCTCGGGTTGCGGCGTGCGCATCATGGCGCGGCGTATGGTATCATTTGTATTCATTCGTTGCAGAGGTTATCATTGCATATAGTTTCTTGCGTATGCGGTGCAGCCGCACCTTTACATTGGCCTCCGTCAGTCCCGTTATGGCGGCGCACTCGGCAACTGAGCGGTCGTCGTAGTAGCGCAGCGTCACGAGGGCGCGTTCATCGGCCTCGAGCGCTTCGATCGCGGCGGCGAGTTTATCCAACGCCTGCTGCCGTTCGACCATCTCCTCAAGACGCTCGGCCTCGTCGTCCGTTATGGCGGCGATGCGCCGCTCGTCGATGGGGCACGTCGGCCTGCGGCGTCGCCGCGCGTGCGATACGGCCGTGTTGAAGGCTATGCGGTAGATCCATGTGGCCGGCGAACTGCGGTGATCGAATCGCGGCAGATGGTCGAACACCTTGAGGAATACGTCCTGCGTCACCTCCTCTGCATCCTCGGCCGTGACCACAATGCGCGCCACGAGCGCGTGTACCGTGTGGGCGTAGCGGTCGACCAGCACGGCGAAGGCTTCGGTGTCGCCGCCGGCGATACGTTCTATGAGGTCGTGTTCCTGTTGTTGTCGCATGGCATACATTTAGACGCTGCCGCAGCCGAAAGGTTACAGCGTGGCGTAATTTTTTCTCCGTATGTGTAACCTTTTCAGTCGGGCTGCGTCCAATATTACGAAAGCGGGAAGGAACGCCGCCGCACGAATTGAATTTTTAACCTTTAAAGCCTTATATTATGTATGATCTTATCATCACGCCTCTGGTCTTTCTGATCGTGGCCTTCTTCCTTTACAAGTTCTTTGAGTTGATTATATGCCGCAAGGAGCGCCGCATGATAATCGAACGGATGGACCCCGCCTCGCTTCTGGATTATGCCAAAATTTCGGGCCTGCGCGTCGGCGGCGGTGTGCCCTCCGTGTCGCCGCGCCCGCGTCATGCCGCCGCATGGCCCCTGCGCATAGGTGCCGTGCTGGTAGGTCTGGGTCTGGGTGCCGTCGTGGGGCGTATTTTGGCCGCAAATTTATGTTTGAATGAAAATTATTATAGTAATACTGATATTTATTATAGTAATACTGATATTGTCGCCGGCTGTGTCCTCTTTATGGGCGGTCTCGGCCTGCTTATAGCCTTCATCGTCGAATACAAACTTTACGACCAGCGTGACGACAAGCCGCAGGCATGATAAAGCCGACAGTGTAATATGAACCGAGCCGACGGATGCTTCCCCGTCGGCTCGCTCTTTTCGTTCGGCGGCGTGCTACTCCATGGGGAATACGCGCACGTCCGTAACCCCCTCCAGCTCGCGTTTCAGACGGTCGATGTTGGTCTTCTCCTCGACCTCGCCGTAGTGGTAGGGGTAGAATATGTGGGGACGTATGGCCTTTACGGCGCGTACGGCCTGATCGACGGTCATCGTGTAGGGCTGGTTCACGGGCAGGAACGCCGCGTCGATATCGTGCAGAGCCAATACCTCGGGCGTATCTTCCGTATCGCCAGCGATATAGATGCGCAGGCCGGCGATGGTGAGTATGTATCCGCAATCCTCACGCTCCTTGGGGTGGAACCCTGTATGTCCCTCCGTAGTGTTGTATGCGGCCACGGCCTCGATATGCACCTGAGGTATGGGGTCGGCCACGGCACCCGGGACCATCGTTACGCAGTCGCCCTCGAATGCCTCGGCCGAGGTCTTGTCGCAGACGATGATGCTGTGGCGCGTGGTTACGTCGTCGATGGCGGCGCGGTCGAAGTGGTCGTAATGCGAGTGTGTCACCAGCACAACGTCCGCCTTGGGCAGACGCGCGTATGGTGCGTATTCGGCCACGGGGTCGACGTATATGTGCTTGCCCGCCACCTCGATGGCCAGTGATGCGTGCTTGAAGAAGGTGAAGGTGACGACGGTACCGTCGGCTGCGGTGATGGTGTCGGTGGGGTAGGCGTGGCCGCTTCCGCTGCCGCCGCCCGTGAAGAGTGAGAAGAGAGCCATGGTGTAAGGTGTTATGTGTTTCGTAATCGGTTCGGGAGGCAGACTTTCGGTTATTGCCGAGAGTTGCGCCCATTAATGCAAATATACGAAAAACAGAATGCCAAGACAAATATAAAACCGTGTTTTGAATCGGCCGTGTCGGATTTATGCATCCTTTATGGCGGCGAGATTAGGTGCATGCCGGGAAACGGATCGCTCTCGGCTTTTGATGTCGGGTGGCAAGTGCCGTTATATCAATCCGATAGCTTGCGTGTAAGCGTTGCGCCGTGATGGCGGTTTGTCTTGTCGGGCCTTTTTCGTATATTTGTAAGTGGTCTTCACCCCCGATGGATTACTTTGTGAATGATGCGGCGGATGTCGTGGTAATGTCGGGCGTGTGTTGGGCAGAGGGGAAAATCACAACAGAAAAAATATATCGTATGAAGCATTTGATCATATCTGTGGCTATGTGCGCCCTTGCCGTGGCGGCGCAGGCGCAGGAGTTTGAATGCACGGCGCACGGCCTCAGGACGACGGTGCCCGACAAGGGTGTCGACATCGAGGTGGAGTGGTACACGCCGCGGACGGTGCGCGTATTGAAGAGTCCGCATGGTGCGGCGGTCGACAAGACAAGCCTCTCGGTCATAGCGACGCCCGAGACGGTGGAGTTCAAGACAAAGTACGCGGACGGCGTTGCAGAGATGAGCAGCGACGTGCTGACGGTGCGTATCGACGGCCGCAGCGGTGTGGTGTCGTTTGCGGATGCCAAGGGCGGAGAGCTGTTGAGCGAGACGGAAAACGACCGTGCCTTTACGCCGTTCAATGACGCCGGACGCGATACATACGCCGTGTATCAGGGATTCGATACGGATGACGGCGAGGGGCTCTACGGACTCGGCCAGCTGCAGAACGGGGAGATGATGCAGCGCAACATGACCAAATATCTGGTGCAGGGCAACGTTGAGGATGTGACGCCGCTGTTCCAGTCGACCAAGGGTTACGGTATCTTCTGGGACAACTATTCGGGAACGCTCTATATCGATAACGACGAGGAGACCTCGTTCCGTTCCGACGTGGGTGACTGCATGGATTATTATTTCATGTTCGGCGGTTCGGCCGACGGGGTGATAGGCCAGATCCGCGCCCTGACGGGAGACGTGCCGATGATGCCTCTGTGGGGCTACGGTTTCATGCAGAGCAAGGAGCGTTACAAGAGTCAGGATGAGACCGTGGGGGTGGTTCGCCGCTACCGCGAGCTGGGCATACCTCTCGATTGCATAATTCAGGACTGGCAGTATTGGGGGCACAACTACCTGTGGAACGCCATGGATTTCAAGAATCCGTCGTTCAGCCGTCCGCAGCAGATGGTCGACGAGGTGCATGCCATGAATGCCCGTATGATGATCTCGATATGGTCGTCGTTCGGTCCCGCGACCAAGCCCTACCGCGAACTGAACTCGAAGGGGCTGCTCTTCGATATCGAGACGTGGCCGCAGTCGGGTGTTGACGGCTGGCCGCCCGATCTGAGCTATCCGTCGGGTGTGCGCGTGTACGATGCCTACTCGTCGGAGGCGCGCGACATATATTGGAAATACCTCAAGAGCGGACTCTTCGATATAGGTATCGACGGCTGGTGGATGGACTCTACGGAGCCCGACCACTTCAACCCAAAGGATTCGGATTTCGACCGCCAGACGGGCATGGGATCCTATCGCAGCGTGCGCAACGCCTATCCGTTGGTTACCGTCGGCGGCGTGTCGGACCACCAGCGTGCCGTGACATCGGACAAGCGCGTCCTGATTCTGACGCGTTCGGGCTTTGTGGGACAGCAGCGTTACGGTTCGGTCGTATGGTCGGGTGACGTGCAGTCGTCATGGGACATGCTGCGGCGTCAGGTGACGGCGGGACTGAACTTCTCGCTCACGGGCATGCCGCACTGGAACTCCGATCTGGGCGGGTTCTTTGCCGGCTCATACAATACGAAGGGGCCCGACAGCGCGCCCGAAAACCCGATGTACCGCGAACTCTATGTCCGGTGGATGCAGTTCGGGGTCTTCTGCCCCATGATGCGCAGCCACGGGGCCGACGCCTCGCGCGAGGTGTTCCGTTACGGCAAGGCGGGCGAACCGGTATATGATGCTCTGGTTGATGCTATCAAGCTGCGATACAAGCTTCTTCCATATATCTATTCGACATCATGGGAGGTGACGCACGATCGCGGGACCTTCATGCGTGCGCTGTTCATGGACTTTGTCGACGACCGCAACACTTGGAACATGGGCGACGAATATATGTTCGGCCGTGCGTTTCTTGTAGTGCCCGTGCTTGAGGCGCAATATACGCCGGAGCAGGTGCAGCGTCAGTTGGCTGAGAACGAGGGCTGGGGCCGCAGTGTCAATACCGACGGCGGCGAGGCTGCCGGCGGCGTGGACTTCACGCAGAGCCATACGATGGATGTATATCTGCCGGCGGGAACGTCGTGGTACGACTTCTGGAGCGGCGAGCGACATGATGGCGGGGACAATGTAACGGTCACCACCACGCTTGACCGCATTCCGCTGTTCGTACGTGCGGGCAGCATCGTGCCTCTGGGCCCCGATGTGCAGTACAGCGGCGAGAAGGCGTGGAACGACCTTACGCTGTGCCTCTACCCGGGAGCTGACGGGGAGTTTACGTTATACGAAGACCGCGGTGACGGCTATGACTACGAGTCGGGTGCATATACCGAGATCGAGATGCGATGGAATGATGCCCGCCGTACGCTTACGATCAATCCGAGGCGAGGCTCGTACGACGGCATGTCGGACCGATATACCTTTACGCTGCGTATGCCCGACGGACGGGAGAAGACGGTCGCCTATACGGGTAAACGTCTGACGGTAAAAATGTAGCATAGGTTGCCGAAACATCCTCAAGCGTGTCGACCGCGGCATGGCGCCTTTACGGGGCGCCTGCCGCGGCCGACTGCGTCGTATGGTTTTTTTGAGAAAAAAATGCGGCGATTTTTTTGTGCCTGCCCGCCGAAAAGAGTAAATTTGCAGGATGATTTATTTCGGATAAAAACCTTTATATACCCATATTGCAATGCTGTCGATTCTTTACTATATCTTTACCGTGATACACACCACCGTGTGGTGTATCATCTCGGCTCTGGTGCTGGCCGTGACCTATCCTTTCGACAGGTCGCGCCGCCTTGTCCATGAATGTTCGCGTTATATGACGTGGGTATTTTTCGGGCTTCCGCCGCGTGTGCGCCGCACCATCGACGGCGTGGAGAATATCGACCGCCGCAAGTCCTACGTCATAGTTATCAACCACACGTCGGGCGTAGACATAATCGCCGCCTACAAGATCCCGCTCAACTTCCGCTGGGTGTCTAAGCGCGAGGTCTTCCGCATACCCTTCTTCGGCCCGATGCTGCTCGTGCACGGGGATATACCCATCGAGCGGGGCAATGCGGCCGCGGCCATGGCGAAGGTCGTGCACCAAGGCAAGATATGGCTCGGCCGCGGTGCGAGTGTAGCCATATTCCCCGAGGGCACGCGTTCGAAGGATGGGGAGATCCACCGTTTCAAGGCCGGAGCGTTCACTTTGGCCAAGGAGGCGGGTGTGGAGATCCTGCCCGTGGTTATGACGGGTACGGCCACGATGTTCCGCGGCTGGCGCATGAACTGGACCAACCGTATCCGTATTCGCGTATTGCCTCCGGTGAGTGTTGAGGAGGCTGCCTCGATGGAGATCAAGGAGCTGGCACAGACGGTGCAGGAGCGTATGACGACGGCTCTGGCCGAACTGCGCGGCGAGGAGGCCAAGCGCGGCTGATGACTGCCTCTCGGCTTAAGACGTTCTGTTGAGGAGGTCGATTGGCGGAGAGTGAAAAACATGGAATCGAAAATGATCAATATGAATAATGACAACAAGCCGACGGCGGCGTATGACGACGACGCGATCCGAACGCTCTCGCCGCGTGAGCATCTGCGCCTGCGTCCGGGAATGTATATCGGCAAGCTGGGCGACGGTTCACAGCCCGACGACGGCATCTATGTGCTCATAAAGGAGACGGTCGACAACTCGATCGACGAGTTCATCATGGGTGCGGGCAACCGTATCGACATCACCATCGAGGACAATGTGGTGACGGTGCGCGACTATGGCCGCGGCATTCCGCTCAAGTCGCTCTCGGCGGCGGTGAGCAAGATGAATACGGGCGGCAAGTATTCGGGCGAGGCGTTCAAGAAGACGGTCGGTCTGAACGGCGTGGGCGTGAAGGCCGTGAATATGCTTTCGAGCGAGTTTACGGCACGCTCGGTGCGTGACGGCGAGGCGCATACGGTGACCTTTGCCAAGGGACTCGAGGTGTCGGACAAGTGGGAGAGCGGCGTCGACGAGCGCACGGGCACCTGCATACGCTTCCGTGTCGACGAGGAGATCTTCGGCAAGTACTCCTACAACATGGACTTCGTGGAGCAGATGGTGCGCAACTACACCTATCTGAACCTCGGCCTGAAGATCACGCTCAACGGCCGCGAATATGTCTCGAAGAACGGCCTGCTCGATCTGGTGAACGACAATCTGTCGGAGGAGCCGCTCTATCCGCCGATCCATCTGTCGGGTGAGGATATCGAGGTGGTCATAACGCATGGCACGGGCTACGGCGAGAGCTACTATTCGTTCGTAAACGGACAGTACACCTCGCAGGGAGGAACGCATCAGGCGGCTTTCCGCGCTTCGATAGCCAAGGTGGTAAAGGAGTTCTACCATAAGGATTACGACCCGTCGGATGTACGTACGTCGATCATTGCGGCCATATCGATCCGTATGAACGACCCTGTGTTCGAGTCGCAGACGAAGATACGTCTTGGCTCGAAGGAGGTCGCGCCGGGGGTATCGATGCAGCAGTTCGTGGGTGATTTCCTCTCGGTGGATCTGGATAACTACCTGCACAAGCATCCCGAGACGGCGCAGGTGCTGCAGAAGAAGATCGTCGAGAACGAGAAGGAACGCAAGGCCATATCGGGCATACAGAAGAAGGCCCGCGAGACGGCCAAGAAGGTTGCAGTGAACAACCGTAAACTGCGAGATTGCAAGATACACTTCACGGACAAGCACGAGTTGGCCGAGCAGACGATGATCTTCATCACGGAGGGACTTTCGGCCATGGGGCCCATCACGGCCAGCCGCAACGCCATGACGCAGGCCGTCTTCTGCCTGCGGGGCAAGCCGCTGAACTCATACGGTCTGACGAAGAAGGTGGTCTACGAGAACGAGGAGTTCAACCTCCTGCAGTCGGCGCTCAACATCGACGAGGATATGGATAATCTGCGCTACAACAAGGTTATCATCGCCACGGATGCCGATGTTGACGGTATGCACATACGCCTTCTGATGACGAGTTTCTTCGTTCAGTTCTTCCCCGACCTGATACGCAGCGGCCATCTCTACATATTGCAGACGCCGCTGTTCCGCGTGCGCAACAAGAAGGAGAACTACTATTGCTACTCGGAAGAGGAGCGGCAGCAGGCGATCCGCCGCTGCGGCCCGACGGCCGAGATCACGCGCTTCAAGGGTCTGGGCGAGATCTCGCCCGACGAGTTCAAGGACCTCATAGGCGAGCAGATGCGTCTGGACAAGGTGCGCCTTACCAAGGACGACCCGATCTCGGATCTGCTGGAGTTCTATATGGGCAAGAACACATACGAGCGTCAGGGCTTCATCATCGACAACCTTCGTATCGAGGAGGATCTTGTTGAGGACGAGGCGGTGTGACCGGCCGGCCCGATGGGGCAGCAAGAGGGTATAAAACGGACAAACGAACATAAAAAAGTAAAATCTACCGTAGATGGCAGAAGATAGAGATATGAGAGACGACGAGGAGATCGGGGGCGACGAGCTGCCTGTCGACATGCCGGCCGAAGAGTCGGCGGAGGTCGGGACAGGACGCTACGGGCGGCTTTTCGGCGAGGACGGCGGCAACATACACAAACTGACGGGCATGTACAAGAACTGGTTCTTGGACTACGCGTCGTATGTGATTCTGGAGCGTGCCGTACCCCATCTGGAGGATGGCCTGAAGCCCGTGCAGCGCCGCATCCTGCACGCCATGAAGTGCTGCGACGACGGCCGCTACAACAAGGTGGCCAATATCGTGGGACAGGCCATGCAGTACCACCCGCACGGCGACGCCTCGATCAAGGATGCGCTGGTGCAGCTCGGACAGAAGGACCTGCTGATAGATTGTCAGGGTAACTGGGGCAACATACTCACGGGCGACGAGGCTGCCGCGGGCCGATATATCGAGGCTCGGTTGTCGAAGTTTGCCTTGGAGGTTGTCTTCAACCGCAAGACCACGGAGTGGATGCGCTCCTACGACGGCCGCAACGAGGAACCCGTGACGCTTCCGATCAAGTTCCCGCTGCTGCTGGCGCAGGGCACCGACGGTATTGCCGTAGGTCTGGCGTCCAAGATCCTGCCGCATAACTTCAACGAGTTGATTAACGCATGTATCGCACACCTTCGCGGGGAGGATTTCCAGCTGTATCCCGATTTCCCGACGGGCGGTATCATGGATGTGACGCGCTACAACGACGGCCTGCGCGGTGGCTCGGTCAAGGTGCGGGCGCGTATCTCGAAGATCGACAAACGGACGCTCGCCATTACGGAGATACCCTTTACCACGACCTCGGAGTCGATAAAGGATTCGATCGTGAAGGCCAACGAGCGGGGCAAGATACGTATCAAGAAGGTGGACGATCTGACGGCCGACAAGGTCGAGATCGTGATCCACGTTGCGAACGACGAGTCGAGCGACAAGACCATCGACGCCCTCTACGCCTTCACCTCGTGCGAGGTATCCATCTCGCCCAATGCGTGCGTCATCTGTGACGAGAAGCCGCACTTCATGGGTGTGAAGGAGATCCTTCGCCGCTCGGCCGAGAATACGCGGCGTCTGCTGAGCTGCGAGCTTGAAATACGCCTTCACGAGTTGAACGAGGCGTGGCATGCGGCCTCTCTGGAGCGTATCTTCATCGAGAACAAGCTCTATCAGCTCATCGAGGGGTGTCGCTCACACGAAGAGGCCTACGCGGCCGTGGACAAGGGCTTGGAACCCTTCAAGAAGCTGCTGCGCCGCGAGGTTACGTTGGAGGATGTGCAGCGCCTGACGGAGTTGAAGTTCATCCGCATATCGCGTTACGATGCTGACAAGGCCGACAACGAGATCCGCCGCATAGAGGATGATATCGAGTCGACGAAACACGATCTGGCGCACCTTACGGATTATACCATTGCCTACTATGAGCATATACGCGACAAGTACGGCAAGGGGCGTGAGCGTCGTACCGAGATCCGCAGTTTCGATGCCATCGAGGCGGCGAAGGTGGCCGTTACGAACGCCAAACTCTATGTCGACCGGGCCGAGGGCTTCTTCGGCATAGGCAAGGGCATGAAGGATTCGGAGTTTGTATGCGACTGCAGCGACATAGACGACGTAATAGTGATACTCAAGGACGGCCGGTACAAGGTGACTAAGGTCAAGGACAAGGATTTCTTCGACAAGGGTATCTATTATATCGGAGTGTTCAAGCGCAACGACGAACGCACGATATACAACGTACTGTACCGCGACGGCCGCGGCGGCCCGATCATGATGAAGCGCTGCGCCATCAAGAGCATCACGCGCGAGCGGGAGTATGACCTTACGAAGGGGACGCCCAAGAGCGAGATACTCTACATGTCGGTCAACCCGAACGGCGAGGCCGAGGTGCTGAAGATATATTTCCGGCCGCGGCCGCGTTTGAAGAAGGTGATCGTGGACCTCGACTTCTCGACCGTGGCGATCAAGGGACGCCAGAGTCAGGGCAACCTCTTCTCGCGCTACGGCATACACAAGATTTCGCTCAAGGAGCGTGGAACGTCGACTCTGGGCGGCCAGAACATCTGGTATGACGAGGATGTGCGTCGTCTGAATACCGACGGGCGCGGTGTGCTGCTGGGCGAGTTTAAGGGGGATGACAAGATCGTGGTGTGGACGACGAAGAACCTCTATTACATTACGGATTTCAACGTCGGACAGCATTTCCCCGATGAGACGGTGCGTATCGACCGCTACGTTCCGGGCCGCGTGTACAGCGTATGTTACTTCGACGGCGAGCAGGGCTATTACTACATGAAGCGCTTCCAGCTCGAAGCGAGCGAGAAGATGCAGTCGTTCCTTGACGAAGGTGCGCAGGTACGGTTCGTTGCCATGACCGACCGCAGCGGTGCCAAGCTCGTCGTGACATATCAGGGGGCGCAGGCGTCGCGTCCGGCGGACGAGATCGACGTCGACAGCTTCGTGGGCGTGAAGAGCCATCGTGCCAAGGGCAAGCGTATCACGACGTATGACGTTGCGACGCTTACGTTCGTTGCGCCCGAGCAGCCCGAACCCGATCCCGACCAAACTGAAGGGCCGGAGAGTGTGACGGATGACGAGGCGGATCGAGCAGATGCTGCGGCCGTTGAGACTGAAGAGTCGGCGGCAGACGGAAGCGTGGATACGGTTATCACGGACGATCCCGAACAATTGAACCTGTTCTGACGGAACAAAAACTACGACACTGATGAAGATTTTTCTTATCGGATATATGGGCTGCGGGAAGAGCTCGCTCGGGCGGCGTCTGGCCAAACGTGCGGGCATGCGTTTCGTGGATATGGATTCCGAGATCGAGCAGCGCGAGGGCGCCTCGATAAGTGACATATTCCGCTTCGAGGGGGAGGATTATTTCCGCCGCAAGGAGCGCGAGCTGATCGAAAGCCTTGCCGGCGAGGGTGACGACATGGTCATCTCGACGGGCGGCGGCGCCCCTGCGTGGGGTGATAACATGTCACGCATGAACGATGCGGGCATGACGGTGTACCTTCGTCGTACGCCGCAGCAGATAGCATCGCGCCTGAGTCCGCACGGACGGCAGAAACGGCCCAAACTGCGCGGACTGAACGACGAGGAACTGGTGGCCTTCATGACGGCGAACATGGCCGAGCGCGAGCCCTTCTATTCGCAGGCCCGCCTGTGCATCGACTGCGCCGACAGAAGCGACGACGAGCTGATAGAGTTTATTCTTTCAAAGTGCCGCGGCGATGAGTGACGCTCCGATTGGAATATACGATTCGGGCTTCGGGGGGCTTACCGTGTGGCGCGAGATACGCCGCGCGCTGCCCGAGGAGTCGCTCATATATCTGGGTGACGGCAAGAATTGTCCCTACGGGTCTCTGTCGGAGGAGCGTGTTGCGGAGTTGGCCGATGCGGCCGTGCGGCAGCTTCTGGCCGAGGGGTGCAAACTTATCGTCGTGGCGTGCAATACGGCTACGGCGGCCGCGATCGAGCGGTTGCGGGAGACGTTCCCGTCGACACCGTTCGTAGGTCTGGAGCCTGCGGTGAAACCCGCATGCCGGCATACGCGCAGCGGCGTTGTGGGCGTCGTGGCTACGGAACGCAGCCTTGCCGGAGGCAAGTTCCTCACGACGGTGGAACGTTACTGTGGCGGCAAACGTGTCGTCAAGGCTGTAGGACGCGGCTGGGTCGAGGCCGTTGAGGCGGATGAAGAATGCACTCCCGAGACCGAACGCCGTGTGCGTGAGGTTCTGGATCCGATTATGGCGGCGGGAGCCGATGTGATCGTACTCGGATGCACGCACTATCCTTTCCTGCGTCCCGTTATCGAACGTGTTATCGGCGACCGTGACATCGAGGTCATAGACTCGGGCGCTGCGGTGGAGAAACGTGTCGAGAGTCTTCTCGACCAATATGACCTGCGCGCTGCCCGGGGCCACGAGGCATCGTACCGTTTCATGTCGATGGCCGGAGACGACTATTGCGAGCGGCTGCGCCGCAAGGCTTTCGCGAGCGACGGTTGCGCGCAAGAAAAATAATGATTATATTTAACCTCATTTGATGCGGCCGAGAATTTTAGTGCCGCAGATGGTTTCAAGGTAGAGTTTGGTTGGTTATGACGCAACGCGTAAAAAACGAAAAAAAGAGATACGACAAAACCCCGACGGCAAAGAACGCCGCACCGGCCTCCAACGACAACATGTTGTGGATGTTGGGCTTCGTGATGCTCGTGTTCGGAATCTTCGCCGTATGTTCCGTCCTGTCGCACTTCGTGCATTGGGCGTCGGATCTTACGGCCCTGCGCAATGACGAGACCTTGTCGGGTGTGGAGATACCTTTCGAGAACCTGTGCAGCAGCGCGGGCGCTACGGTGGCATATTGGGTCGTTGACTGCACGTTCGGTGTCTTCGGTATCATCATACCCGTCGTAATCACGGTCGTGGGGTGGCGAATATTCCGCCGCAAGCGCCTGCGCCTTAACCATTTTGCCCTGAGCGCAGCGCTTGTGCTGGTGATGGGTGCGCTGACCATGGGATTTATCGGCACGCACGTCGGTGCGGCATACGACATAGGCGGCTCGCTGGGGCAGGCCTGCGCTACCGACCTCGAGGCTCTGGCGGGCGCTTTCGGTACGGTACTGATGCTGCTTGCGGGTTGGATCCTTACGGGTGTGTTCATAAACCGCAACTTTATCCGTACGGTAAACCGTGCCAGCGACAAGATGGTGTCGCAGAGCGAGCGTCTGGTTTCGGTAGTCAAGGAGCGCGTCATCAAGAACCACCATACGGGTGATTCGGACGAGGAGGTTGACGAAGAGCAGATAGACGACATGGGGCCGGACGGGATTGCAGAACCGTCACCTGCCGTGCAACCTGTGCCGGCAGCAACAGAGATAAAGCGCGACTCGCAGCCGACGCCATCCGTAGAGCCGCGGGTGGAGCCGTCGCCGGTGGCGCGGGCGGATGCGGACGAGAGGCCGACATATACGCCGACACAGCTTGTGGGTGACGAGCCCGACGAGGAGGAGCGTTATACGGAGGATGTACAGGAGGATGCGCCGATGGGAGAAAACAATGCGGATAAGGATTCCGACGGTGGCGCGGAGTTGAAGCGTATGGGACTTCCCGAACCCGACGAGGATGGCTTCATCGTTATCCCCAACGGAGGCGCTGTGCCCAACAAGATTGATGTTGATGCACTGTTGGCGCCCGAAAAGCCGCACGAGAGTGCGCCCTCGACGGATGAGGACGGATTTACGGTCATACCGCGCACGGCAGCCGATGCGGCAACGCACGATGATGGCGGGCGTGTCGCTGCGGATGAAAAACCGGATATGACTTCTCACGTCGTAGATGCCACGGCTGGGACAGGGGAATATCCAGCGGATACTGTCGGGGAAGATACTGCGCGGCCTTCGGAAGCGGAAACGGCGGAGGGGCAGGGAGGTATCGTGGTTAAGGTTCACGAGAATCCGGTGCGTCAGGTCGGGGAGGAGGATATGGAGCAGAATCTCTATGATCCGCTGCGCGATCTGGAGCATTACCGCAAGCCCTATGCGTCGCTTCTGGAGGATTACCAGTCGCCGCAGAAGGTGAGCGATGCAGAGATATATGACAACAAGTGCCGTATCGAGGAGACGCTCAAATATTTCGGCATTCCGATAGTAGACATACACGCCACGGTGGGCCCGACGGTCACGCTCTATGAGATCGTGCAGGCGCAGGGCGTGAAGATATCGAAGATTCAGGGTCTGGAGAAGGATATCGCACAGAGTCTCAAATCGCTGGGTATACGTATCATAGCCCCTATCCCGGGCCGAGGTACTATAGGTATAGAGGTGCCCAACCGTGACAAGCAGATCGTGTCGATGTACTCGGCCATCTGCTCGGAGGAGTTCCAACGGTCGAAGGCCGAACTGCCTGTGGTTATCGGCCGCACGATTCAGAACGAGAACTATACGTTCGATCTTGCGAAGATGCCCCACCTGCTGGTTGCGGGAGCGACGGGACAAGGTAAATCGGTGGGTCTGAATGCCATCATCACCTCGCTGCTCTACCGCAAGCATCCCGCACAGCTGAAGTTTGTGATGATCGACCCCAAGATGGTGGAGTTCTCGGTGTATAACAGGCTCGAACGCCATTTTCTGGCCAAGATGGAGTCGGACGACGAGGCCATCGTCACCGATCCGAAGAAGGCGGTATGCGTACTGAACTCGCTGGTTGAGGAGATGGGACGCCGTCTGGAGCTGTGCAAGATGGCGACGGCACGCAACATAGTCGAATATAACGAGAAGTTTGTCGCGCGGCGTCTCAATCCGCAGAAGGGACATCGTTATCTGCCGTATATTGTGGTCATCGTGGATGAGTTTGCCGACCTTATCATGACGGCAAAGGCCGTCGAGGTGCCTGTGATGCGCCTTGCGCAGAAGGCCCGCGCCGTGGGCATACACCTCATAATCGCCACGCAGCGTCCCGATGTGAAGGTCATTACGGGAGGTATCAAGGCCAACTTCCCCGCGCGTATAGCCTTCCGCGTGATGCAGATGATCGACTCGCGTACGATCATCGACCAGCCCGGCGCCAACCAGCTCATCGGCCGCGGTGACATGCTCTTCTCGAAGGATGGCGAGCTGACACGTATACAGTGTGCGCTGGTCGAGACGCGCGAGGTGGAGCGTTTGGTCGATTTCATTGCCAAGCAGCCGGGCTATCCCTCGGCCTACCTGCTGCCCGATTGCGGCATGGAGGGCGAGGAGGGCGCCACGGGCGGCAGCACGGGCGAGAGCGACGCCCCGGTCAAGTACGACGTGCTGTTCGGGGAGATAGCGCGGGCGGCTGTCACCAACGGCACCATCTCCACATCGTCCATACAGCGTAACTACGAGGTGGGCTTCAACCGTGCGGGGCGTATCATGCTGCAGTTGGAGCGGGCGGGTATCGTGGGCCCGCAGATAGGCGCCAAACCGCGTGAAATAAAGTTCTACGATCTGCCTTCACTGGAGGCAAAATTGCAGGAGTTGGGTGTATTCTGACGCTATGGGAAAGAGTATTCTTCGTATGGCCATTGCGGCCCTCATGCTGCCGCTTGTGGCGGCGGCTGCCGACGACGAGGCGCAGACGCTGTTGCGCCGCACGGCCGATTACATATCATCATTGGGACGTTATACGGCCCGTTTCGGCATCACGGCCGGCGAGTATGCCTCGCAGGGCAGTTATACCGTTGACGGCGACGCATACTATATCGAGGTCGACGGGGCGGAGGTCTATTGCGACGGCAAGACCCGCTATGAAGTCGACAACGGACGCCGCGAGGTGAATGTAGACTCGGTGGAGGGGGCGAGTCGCAATATTCTGGACAACCCGACTCGCTGCTTCGACTTCGTGGGTACGGACTACGATGCCGGGGTGTCGTCGCGCACGGCATCGGAGACGACGCTCCATCTGCGCTCGCGCGATGCGTCGGTCGAGGGTGATATATACCTCACGGTGGAGACGGCCACGGGGCGTCCGCGGCACATCACATACGTCCTCTACGACGACCGTATCGAGGTGGCGGTGGAGTCTCTGGAGCCCTCGCGCGAGGCGGTCCGGCGATACGACGCCAAACGTTATTCGGATTACGAGACCATAGATTTCCGATAGGTCGGACAAGGGGTTGCCGGTCTCCTTCGGTGGCCGTTTTGCCCGATACCTTGACGTGAAAAAAATTAAATGCCGTCAGATCGGCGGAAAAAGGCCAAAACGGCCCGTCAAGGTGATAATATGTAGTCTGAAAGGGCAAAAATCACATCTTAAAATTGGTCGTTAGCAAAATAAACACTATTTTTGTTTATTGAAAAAGAGCGTTCAGACGTTCGTTTTTGAAATAAATTAATTCAAACATGTTAACTGAAGAAGAAAAGAATGCCGGACTGGAGGGGAAGATAATCCCTATCAACATCGAGGAGCAGATGAAGTCGGCCTACATCGATTATTCGATGTCGGTGATCGTATCGCGAGCGCTTCCCGACGTGAGGGACGGACTCAAACCGGTGCATCGACGCATCCTCTACGATATGAGCGCCGAGCTGAACCTCTACTCCGACAAACCTACCCGTAAGTCTGCCCGTATCGTGGGAGACGTACTCGGTAAGTTCCACCCCCACGGCGACAGTTCGGTATATGAGGCCATGGTACGTATGGCTCAGGACTGGTCGATGCGTTATCCGTTGGTGGAGGGGCAGGGAAACTTCGGTTCTATGGACGGCGACTCAGCCGCTGCCATGCGTTATACCGAGGCCCGTATGCAGAAGATCACCGATGAGGTGATGGCAGATATAGACAAGGAGACGATCGATTGGACCACCAACTTCGACGATACGTTGAAGGAGCCGACGGTGCTGCCGACGAAGATTCCGTTGCTTCTGGTCAACGGTTCGAGCGGTATTGCCGTGGGTATGGCGACCAACATGGCACCGCACAATCTGGGAGAGGTCGTGGATGCCTGCTGCGCGTATATCGACAATCCGGATTGCGCGTGCGAGGATCTGTTGCGTTACGTCAAGGGTCCCGACTTCCCTACGGGAGCGTTGATATACGGTTACGAGGGTGTCAAGGAGGCTCTTCTGACGGGCCGCGGCCGCGTCATCATGCGTGCCCGCACCGAGATCGAGCACACGCCCAGCGGCCGTGAGTGCATCATCGTTACGGAGATCCCGTATATGGTCAACAAGGCCGAGATGATCAAGAAGATCGGCGACTTGGTGAACGAGAAGAAGATCGAGGGCATATCGTACATCAACGATGAGAGTGACCGTTCGGGTATGCGTATCACGATCTTCCTTAAGCACGACGCCTCGGCCAATGTAGTCCTCAATACGCTGTTCAAGAATACGCAGTTGCAGATGTCCTTCGCCGTGAACAACATCGCTCTGGTCAACGGCCGCCCGATGCTGCTCAACCTGAAGGATCTGATACATTACTTTGTGGAGCACCGCCACGATGTGGTTGTGCGCCGCACGCGTTTCGATCTGAAGAAGGCGCAGGAGCGCCTGCATATCGTGCAGGGTCTGCTCATCGCGCAGGACAATATCGACGAGGTCGTACACATCATACGCTCGTCGAAGAATATCGACGAGGCCAAGTCGACGCTTATGGAGCGTTTCGGTCTGAGCGACATTCAGGCTTCGGCCATCGTGGATATGCGTCTGCGTGCGCTGACGGGTCTGGAGCATGACAAGCTGGAGGCCGAGCGCAAGGATCTCGAGAGCCAGATATCCTATCTGACGGAGGTTCTGGGCAGTGTCGATAAGCAGATGCAGATCATCAAGGACGAGCTTCGGGAGATGAAGGAGAAGTATGGCGACGAGCGCCGCACCGAGATCATCTACTCGTCGGAGGAGTTCAATCCGGAGGATTTCTACGCCGACGACGACATGGTGATCACCATCTCGCACATGGGCTACATCAAACGTACGCCTCTGGCCGAATACCGCACGCAGAACCGCGGCGGCGTAGGCGTCAAGGGCAGCGCTACGCGCGACGAGGATTTCATCGAGCACATATATGTGGCGTCGATGCACAATACGATGATGTTCTTCACGGAGAAGGGCCGCTGCTATTGGCTTAAGGTGTACCAGATACCCGAGGGTACGCGTGCCTCGAAGGGACGTGCCATCCAGAACGTCATACAGATCGAGCCCGACGACAAGGTTCGCGCATATATCAATACGAAGAACCTTAACGACGAGGAGTATATCAACAACACCTACATCGTGATGTGTACCAAGAACGGCACCATCAAGAAGACGAAGCTGGAGGCCTATTCGCGTCCGCGTCTGAACGGTGTGAATGCCATCGTCATACGCGAGGGCGACGAGTTGATCGAGGCAAAGCTCACCAGCGGCAAGGCCGATATACTCATAGCGGCGCGCAACGGCAAGGCCATACGCTTCAAAGAGGATACGGTCCGTCCGATAGGACGTGTCGGAGCCGGCGTGCGCGGTATCACGATAGATGATGACGACGAGGTTATCGGTATGATATGCATCGAGCCCGACTGCAAGCAGGATGTGTTGGTGCTCTCGGAGAACGGCTACGGCAAGCGTACCGATCTGGAGGAGTACCGTACCACCAACCGCGGCGGCAAGGGTGTCAAGACGATCAATATCACGGAGAAGACCGGCAAGCTGATCTCGATACAGGCCGTTACGGACGATAACGACATCATGATCATCAACCGTTCGGGTATAACGATCCGCACGGAGGTGTCGCAGATACGCGTTGCGGGCCGCGCCACGCAGGGTGTGCGTATAATCAACCTGCGCGAGGGTGACGCAATAGCGTCGGTTACGGCAGTTCCTGCGAGCGATGATGTAGATGATGATGCGGCGGCGGAAGGAGCCGTGTCGGGAGAGACGTCTGCGGACGGGGCGAATAGTGCGGACACAGGTACGGCGGAGCCGACATCGGATGACAAGGCGTAGCCGGAGGAGTGTGAAACGAAACAAACAATAAAATATAAGTTTTTCATTTAACCAAAATTAATTATGAAAAAATTAATTTTCGCGGTGATGGCCGTAATGGTTATGGCGACACCGATGGCAAACGCGCAGAAGGTCAACAAGGATGCGACTTTGGCTAAGCTGGCCAAGGCCGATGCCGATGTTGCCGATGCAAAGAAGGGCAGCAAGGCTGCTACATGGATCAACCGCGGCAAGGCCTATTATACGGCAGCTTCGGCTCCGACGAAGGATATCTTCGTGGATATGCCTCAGGCGGATCTGGAGTTGGTGCTCGGCAAGGCTGACGCTACGAACGAGGGTGTTCAGCTCGGGGACGGCGCCTACACCGAACTTGTATATCCGTGGTTGAAGATCTACATGGCCGACGGCAAGATCGCTACATGGGTGTTGACCCAGACGGTCAAGGATGAGGATCTGGCAGCTGTGGCGTTGGATTCTTACAACAAGGCTTACGAGATGGACAACAAGTCGGCAAGCAAGTTGGGCGACCTGCTGAAGCAGTTGGAGAACTACTATTCGCAGAACGGCAATGTATATATGAAGGCTGCCAAGTATGTGGATGCCGCGTATGCCTATGCTCAGGCCTACAAGGTACAGGAGAGCCCCGCATTTACGGGTTTGAAGGATCCCTCGTATCTCTACTATGCCGGCTATCTCTATACGATCGACGGCGCTACGAACAACGCTTCGTATGTAAAGGGTGCCGAGATGCTGACGAAGGCTCTGGAGGCAGGCTACACCGATCCTGATGGTAACATATACTACTATCTGTACCACTGCTACTACGGACAGACCGATTCGTCGGTACGCCTTGCAAACCTGCAGCGTGCGAAGGATCTTCTGATGGAGGGTCTTGCCAAGTTCCCGAAGAACGACCGTATCGTCGAGGGCCTGATCAATGTCTATACTTCGGACAGTCAGGTAGGCGACCCGACGGAGTTGATCAAGATGGTGGACGGAGCTCTGGAGCGTGATCCCAAGAACAAGGACATGTGGTTCGGCCGCGGCCGTATCTTCTACAGCATGAAAAACTATGACGAGAGTATCGCATCGTTCAAGAAGGTTGTGGAGTTGGACCCCAACGACGCACAGTCGACCTATTTCCTCGGTTACTTCTACATCGCCAAGGGTGATGCCCTGAATGACGAGATCAACAAGCGTGATTACAAGAGCATGGCGGCATACAACGAGGATCAGAAGGGTGTCAACGCAATCTACATGGAGGCGATTCCCTATCTGGAGAAGGCTTACGAGCTCAATCCTAACGATTTCGCTACCGTCGAGACTCTGAAGGTTCTTTGCTTCCGTCTGCGTGATGAAGCGGGTGTGATGGAGAAGTACGAGAAGTACAACAAGATCTATGAGGAGATGAATGCAAAGCGTCAGCAGCAGTAATCCCTCTCCATGCCGAATTTCAAGCGGGCCGTCCTTATGGGCGGCCCGCTTTGGTTCTGCCGTAGAAAGAATAGCCCTTATGTTGTTCCCGGGCAGATATGTGTCATATTCGTGCTCCGTCCTTATGCGGTTGTTTACCGCGTGTGACTGTTGCGTGCCATTTGGCTTGGAAGAGGGACTGCAAGGGTTTATTGCCGCCGTGAGAATGAATTTTGTTATATGTAAAATAAACAGGGCGGAGCCACGGCGGCTCCGCCCTGTTTGTCAGTTATCTCCAGACGTTACTTGGTCTGATAGCGGTTCTCGACGCCGCCGGCCTTGGTAGCGCCGTTGTATGTTCCGCTTGAGGCCTCATTGTCGTTTACAGACACGTTTGTGTAGCTGTTGTCTGCGTTGTCCGAATTCTCATACCAGTCGTTGCCGACGATAGGCCTTGCCTGACGGCCCGAACCGTCGCCTTCTGAAATCGACCTGATGATGATGTTTTCAACGCTGCAGTTGGTGATGAGACCCGTGCATCGCCCAGCTATGCCGCCGGTATATATCTCCGATCTGCTTATGTCTCCAATAGGTGCATCGTAACTGCCGCCGTTGGTATTGTTGAGGTTCGTGTTGGTTACGGTACAGTTGGTTATGGTCGAGGCGCTGCCTTTTGTTGAGCCGGTATATTCGCTCGACTTGCTGAAATCTTCCACACCTGTTTCGACGCATCCAACTATGCCGCCCACGTATGAGTTCTTGAATCCTATGCTCGTGGTACCTGACTGGTCGATGGTGACCGATCCAGTAAATGACGAGTTCGAGATGTTTATCTTCGAATCTATCGGTACGAAGCCTACGATGCCGCCTGCGAAGAGGTGGCTGGCATCATCGTCGCGGCTGGCAGTGATTGTTCCTTCAACATGTACGTTGTCGATGGTCAAGGTGCTGCCATTGGTAACCAGACCTACGAGCATACCGCCTTCAGCCATGGTAGCCTGACGGTCGCCGCCGATGATGTCGAGGTTGCTTATCTTGGCATCGCCTTTCGTGTTGGCGAATATACCGCCCTGTCCCGATGTCGTAGACGATTCCGACCCCGATATGTTGATCGTATAGCCGTTGCCATCGAGAGTGCCGCTGAAGTTGGTGATGTGGGGAATATTTTTCGGTGTGATGTCTGCCGTGAGGACAAAGTCGCCGTTACTGTTGCTCATGGCCTTGAGGGCCTCTTCGGTAGATACAGGTGTAACCTGATTGATGCCTGAACCATTGCTGAGGTCGAGCGTGTTGAGCGTGGCCGCTACGATCTCGGTAAGTTTTACCTCTTTGGTGTAGTAAGCCTTGGTATCGGTAATCACCGTTGCTTTCATTGTTGTTGCAGAGGCGAACTTTACAGGGATGAAACCTATCTGGTAGGTCTTCTTGCCTCCCTTGATAGTCATCTTGTCTTTGCCGTTGTCGGGCGTGATGGTGCCGTTCTCGATATTGAGTTTGCCGGCAGTGGGTACCGTTGCGCCTACGAAACTGAGCGTTATGCTGCTGACGTTCTCAATGTCGGTCGTTATGTCGATACGTGCGAGAATGTGCTTGAATTTGAGCGTGGTGGCGCTAAGTTCGATGTCCGAACCCTGTTCAACGGTGGGCTCGCTGCCTTCATCGTAGGTATATGCCGACGTTGTGAGGTATGAGAGGGTACCGTCGGGTGTATCGGGAAGCGAGAAGTCTATATTACCGCCATCATATGAGACGGCCATGTTGTCAGAGGCGTGATATGCCGTCAACTTCTTTATCTCCGTTCCTTCACCGATGGTGAACTCGGCATCAATGGTTGCGGTTGCTCCGTCGTCTATAGGGGTTACTATGCATGATTTGCTCGTGTATTCTGTACCTTTGGTATCGGTCACTACTACATATACTTTATCACCTGCCTCCCATTTTCCCTCTTTTCCGTCGTATGCAATACGGGTTTCAGGCGATGACGAAGCGGTGAATTTGAGGGTGACGGGTATTCCGCTCTCGGGCGTGAACTGAGTGTCGTCGCTCTTGTTGCAAGATGCGACACTTGCCATAATGGCTACAGCCATTATCAATATTGATCCCTTTTTCATCTCGTTTAAATTTAATTAATGATTTCTGTTTACATCGGTTTCATAGTCCTGTTTTACCAACTTCCTCCGCCTCCGTAGCTTGGGGCGTCTATTGGCGAAACGGCGAAACCTGCTTCGGCGTTCACCTCGAATGACTGCATTTCGGGTGCTGCATAATTCTTTCTGTTGCTCATGTTATAAAAATTTAAAGTTAATAATTTAAGACGTCGAGTGCTGCTCTCTGTCATTGTGTTACATATATCATATATCATACAAAATATCGCATGCAGGGCCGTGCACTGCCGAGCCGTGCATGGACCAAAGCGATAAAAAATGACCATTTCCCTTCTTTATCAGAACTGACAACAATACAAATGTAGATAATATTTTTCTTAAAAACACCCCCCCCCCTCGACCTTGATTTGTTAAATGGCGGCCAATAGAACATATTTTTTTAATAAGCGTCGCTGCCGGCCATGTCGCAAGGCCCATATTGAACATTTTGGACGACAGGTTTGCCGATGGCTCCCTCGCATGTGAAAATTGCGGTTTTTATTGAATATTATTCATGTAGATGTTTATTTTATTTACATATTTGTTGTATATATTTAAAACAATTGCTATTTTTGTGAAGCGGAATTGCGGTTGCTTCGCGCAGGGAGGCATGGCGGAGCATGGCTTGCATGTCGTCCGGTTTTTCGTATCTGCGTGCGTCATGCTGCGGCCGTTCGCGACGGCGCGGCCTCCGGCGGGCGTATGGGGCCGGGCACGGCGGCCGTGTGCCGCAATATCGGTGCGGGCCGTTATCCGCGGCTGCCGACTGTGCGGCGGCGAAAAAATATAATCTATATGGGTATGGAGAAAAAAAGGTTGCCAAAGACGTGTCCCGCATGCGGCAGCGTGCTGCGCGTGCGGTCGATGTACTGCCATTCGTGCGACACGCAGATCGAGGGAGACTACATGCTGCCGCCGTTGATGCGTCTGACGGAGGAGGAGCAGCGGTTCGTTGCCGATTTCGTCATGTGCAGCGGCTCGCTCAAGGAGATGGCCGCGCGCATGGGTGTGAGTTACCCGTCTGTGCGCAACCGTCTGGACGAGATAATAGGGGAGTTGCGGCGTGCGGTCGCAGCCGACATGTCGGACGAGTGACCGTGGGAATGAACGAATATGCATGGTGCCGCTCTTTGCAGCGGCGGAATCCCGACAAGCAAGCAAATAAATAAACCAATATATCGTAATGACTATGAATCGATTTTTGAATCCTTTCGGTTATCTGTCCCTGCGTAAGACTCTTTGCTGGGGCATTGCGGCGCTGATCATAACGTCGATATTCGTCTGGCAGACGGGTTTACGGTTGTCGTCGCTGACGCAGGTCAATTTTGCGGGCGACGCATTATGGATGGCCACGGCTCGGCAGGTTGTAGTGTGGCTGCTCTTTGCCGTGGTGTTGTATATTGCGGGTGTGCTGTTGTCGCCCTCGAAGATCCGTTTCTGGGATGTTGCGGCCGACAACCTTTTTGCGCGCATACCGTTCGATCTGTCGCTTCTGATCTTTGCTGTGCCCCGCTGGCGCAGTGTCTTGGGGCTGGTCGCCGACGGCAGCATCAATACGGCCATGCAGTATGTCGGCTCGCTCACGGTTGCGGGGCTGGTGTCGCTGGTGTTCTTCGTGTGGTATGTGTATTGGAGCTACAAGGCATTTGCCGTATCGACAAATCTGCGCAACGCGAAGGGTGTGGTTACTTTCGCCGTATGTTATATTGCGGTGTATGTTGCCTCGATGTATCTGCTGCCGATTATGTAGAGGGGCGATTTTATGGGGAAACAAAAAAGCCACCACTGAAAAGTGGTGGCTTTCGTCATCTGTCGGGATAACAGGATTCGAACCTGTGACCCCCAACTCCCGAAGCTGGTGCGCTAACCGGACTGCGCTACATCCCGATGACCATTTATATATGCCGATCCGTGGATCGGACTTTTTCAGAACCTCGGCACTTCTTGTGTTGGTGCCACTCTTTTTCGACGGCCTATGTTCGCAACTCTCCCTCGGCCCTCTCTCCTCTCTCCCTGCGCTCTTCTCTCTCCTTCTTCTCAGCCTCTCTCTCTCGTCCTCCTCACTTTTCGTCCCCCTCTCGCGCGTCTTCCTCACTTCTCGGCCCCTTGGTTGCGGCCCTGTTTGGTCGGGATAACAGGATTCGAACCTGTGACCCCCTGCTCCCAAAGCAGGTGCGCTAACCGGACTGCGCCACATCCCGTCGTCCTGACGCTGCCGCAGCAGACAGTCAGGGAAATCACTATTTGATTTCGTGGTGCAAAGATATAGCTGATTTTTGTTTTTCGCAAAAAAAAGAGAGTTTTTTTGAAGTATATCGAACTGTTTAGCGGGGATAATTCGGCCGGTGGCATAGTTTGTGAAAATAGAGGGTCGGATCAATCATGAAACTAAAACCGAATCCTATGAAAACAGATCAGACTAAAGAGACGCGCGCTACAGCCGAGACCTCCGTGTATGGTTCGGAGGAGATGCTCACGCCCGCACCTACGGAATTCATCCCGCAACACAAGACCACTCCCGAAATCGCCTACCGTATGGTCAAGGACGAGACCTACTCGCAGACACAGCCGCGGCTGAACCTTGCGACCTTCGTCACCACCTATATGGACGACTATGCCACGAAGCTGATGAACGACGCCATCAACATCAACTACATCGACGAGACGGAGTATCCGCGTGTGGCGGTTATGTGCGGCCGTTGCATAAACATCCTTGCCAACCTGTGGCATACGCCCGAGAAGAATGCATGGAAGGCCGGTGCTGTAGGTATCGGATCGTCGGAGGCGTGTATGTTGGGCGGCGTGGCGGCATGGCTGCGGTGGCGTGCCAAACGCAAGAAGGAGGGTAAACCCTACGACAAGCCCAATCTGGTGATGAGTGCCGCCTATCAGATCGTGTGGGAGAAGTTCTGCCAGCTGTGGCAGATCGAGCTGCGTGCCGTGCCCATCTCGTTCGAGCATCCTACGCTGGATGCCGAGGCGGCGTTGAAGATGTGCGACGAGAACACCATCTGCATCGTTCCCATCGCCGGTGTTACGTGGACGGGCCTTAACGACGACGTCGAGGCTCTGGACCGCGCCCTTGACCGATATAACAAGAATACGGGATACGATATCCCGATCCATGTCGATGCTGCGTCGGGCGGTTTCATCCTCCCCTTCACCGCCCCCGACGAGAAGTGGGACTTCCGTCTCAAGTGGGTATATTCGATCTCGACATCGGGTCACAAGTTCGGCCTTGTCTACCCGGGTCTGGGCTGGGTCGTATGGCGCGACAAGTCGTACCTGCCTGACGAGATGTCCTTCAGCGTGAACTACCTCGGCGCCAACATCACTCAGGTGGGACTCAATTTCTCACGCCCGGCGGCGCAGATTCTGGGCCAGTATTACAATTTCATCCGTCTGGGCTTCGACGGCTACCGCGAGATACAGCAGACGTCGATGAGCATTACGCAGTATTGCCACGACGAGATAGGCAAGATGCACTGCTTCAAGAACTATGCGTCGAAGGTTGTCAACCCGCTGTTCATCTGGTACATGGATCCCGAGTATGAGAAGCATGCCAAGTGGACGTTGTTCGACCTGCAGGCCGCGTTGCAGCAGAGCGGCTGGATGGTGCCGGCCTACACGCTGCCCAAGAATATCGACGAGGTGATCGTCATGCGTATCGTTGCGCGTCAGGGCATGTCGCGCGATATGGCCGACATGCTTCTGGGTGACATACGCAACGCCGTTGCCGAGTTCGAGAAACTGGAGTACCCGACCCAGTCGCGTATCGCCTATGAGAAGAAGATACATCAGAAAGGTCGTGTCTTCACCCACTAATCTCGGTTATATTATAATAAGTATCGAGGCGCACTCTGCCAGAGTGCGCCTCGATCGGTTTTTTCGGTGAATGTACTGTTATTTGTCGACTGAAGCTATCCACTTTGTGAAGCGTACGTCGGCGACGATGGGGCGGTGGTCCGAGGCTGCCGTTACGTCGGCCGACTCCGACGGCTCGATTACATGGTGCTGTATGAGTGTGGCTTGCTGCCGTGTGTCGACGCCGTATTGACATATATAGTCTATCTCCGAGGCGGGATCGTCGGCAGGGATTGTGGCCGCAGGCTGCTTGGCAAAGACGGTGCAGTGTTGCGCGAGAAGCTGCATTGCAGGCTCGTCGGGCTCGGCATTGAAGTCGCCTGCAATGAAGGCCGGCTTGTCGAGACGCGAGAGCTCGTCGATTATTATAACTACGTCCGTCACGCGGTCCTCGGCGTTGAGTGACAGATGCGTACAGCAGAAGTAGTAGTCTGGAAACTCGACTATGAGCAGCGAGCGCGGCTCCGAACGGCACGGCAGCGGCACGCGACGGTGCGAGAGCGGTTTCTGGCGCGAGAGCATCCCGATGCCGTATTTGCCTCCGGCGTAGTCGATCGAGGGGGCGTAGGTGGGGTACATGCCCGTCAGGGTGGCAAGATTGCCCAGAACATCCTGCTGCGGGTAGCGTGTGGTCATGCTGTCAAGCTCCTGTATGGCCACTGCGTCGGCATTGGCGTCGGTGATGATGCGGGCTATGCGTTCGTAGGATACCGAGTCGTCGAGGCCGCGGCAGTTGCGGACGTTGTAACTCATCAATCGCAGTTCGGCCTGCTCGCCGCGCCGGCATGAGGGGGCGATTATGGTGGCCGCTACGGCCGCCAGAAGTGTGAATGTGCGCAGAAGTCGTTTCATTGGTGTTGAACAGATTATTGCGATCGTAAATATAACTCTTTTTCGGTTCCCGGCCATGCGCGCGGAGGTTTATCGCACCCGTATGATGAAAAATATCGGGATAATTTGCAATATTGAAATTTGTTTTTATATCTTTGTGATATCAAAATGATATTAACCAAATCTAATCTTATATGGAGAACAAGAATTACGAATACAACGGATGGTGCGCAAACGGTTTTGTGGCCTTGGTGCTTATATTGCTCGGCAAGGCGGCATCCGTGGCGCTGATTATTTACGGAGCTAATCAGGAGGCGCCCGCGGCAGGATGGATCGTGGCGGCGGGAGTGTTGCTGCTGCTCTTCTTCTTTATCACCAACACGGGATTCATGCTGTTGGAGCCCAACGAGGCGCGCGTGCTGACCTTCTTTGGCGAGTATCGCGGCTCGTTCTACAAGACGGGTTTCTGGTGGGTCAACTTTTTCATGTCGAAGAAGGAGCTGTCGCTGCGTGCCCGCAACCTCAATGCCGAGCCGATCAAGGTGAATGACAAGACGGGTAACCCGATCATGATCGGTCTTGTATTGGTATGGCGGCTGAAGCGTGACGAGATTTACCGCGCCGTGTTTGACATTGACGTTGCGTCGAACGCTCAGGGGCAGGTGTCGCAGAGCGCCCGCATGCACATGCTGGAGAGTTTCGTTGCGGTGCAGAGCGACGCGGCGCTGCGTCAGGTGGCGGGACTTTATGCCTACGATGACAACGGAGCCGACTCGGGTGAGGTTACGCTGCGCAGCAACAGCGACGAGATAAACGTCGTACTCGAGCAGCGCCTGAGCGAGCGTCTGGCCATAGCCGGCATCGAGGTCGTGGAGGCGAGGATCAACTACTTGGCCTATGCTCCCGAGATTGCGGCCGTGATGTTGCGCCGCCAGCAGGCTGACGCAATAATATCGGCGCGCGAGAAGATCGTCGAGGGTGCCGTCTCGATGGTGAAGATGGCGTTGGACCGTCTCTCGGAGGATGATGTTGTGGAGCTGGATGAGGAGCGTAAGGCGGCCATGGTGACGAACCTGCTTGTCGTGCTGTGCGGCGACGAGTCGGCGCAGCCCGTGGTCAATGCAGGTACGCTGCACCATTAGTATTTTGAAGAGTCGAAGCAGGAAAGGTATCCGCGATGGCCAAAGGTGGAGGAAATAAGAGTTTCGTGTTGAGGGTCGATGCCGCAACGATGGAGGCTTTGGAGCAGTGGGCCGACGATGAGTTCCGCAGCATAAACGGACAGTTGCAGTGGATCATCGCGGACGCGCTGCGCCGCAGCGGCCGCCTGAAGAAATCGGCGGCAGCGGCTGCAGATGCAACGGCCGGGGCTGATGCGGATAAGGATATGTCATCGGTCGTGGACGAAACGGCGGCGAAAGAGTAAAAGCATTTTGAATATGGATGAATGGAAGAAGTGGCTCGGTCGCTGGTGGTTTACGATGGGCCTTGCCGCCTTTGCGGTGAGCGGCTTTATGCGGTGGTCGGATTCTGAGCTGGCGCAGAGCGAAGCCATGAAGACCTTGGACAATACGTTGATGGTGATAATGGTGCCGCTGACGCTGGTGCTGATTGTCGTGCGTAACGTGGAGGTCTACCGTCAGAGTGCGCGTCTATGGTGGCGCCGATGCCGCAGGTGGTGCTGGCAGTTGGGTGCGTGTATGTTGGTAATACCTACGGCCGTGTTTGCATACATGGACAAGTGGGACGATCTGCCCTTGACGTTGTCCATTGCAGCCGTATCTCTTGCCATAGCCGCTGTGGCGCATCTGCGTCTGCGCTATTGGCACGGAACAGACGGGCAGTGACCGTAGAGTGTTGTTATCAAGGTTGTGTTACGAAATCTCCGGTTGCGGATTGCGGCCGGAGATTTTTTGCATGGCGGAGGTTGCTATCGGCGGACGTTTTGCGTATTTTTGTAAATAGTATAAAAACATTTCCGGATATGAAGAAGATCGTGGTATTTACGGGTGCGGGGGTGAGTGCCGACAGCGGCTTGGCCACCTTCCGCGATGCCGACGGACTGTGGGCGAACTATCGCATAGAGGATGTGTGTACACCCGAGGCTCTGGCGCGCAACCGCGCCCTCGTGATCGAGTTCTACAACATGCGCCGCCGCGAACTCGACAACGTAAAGCCCAATGCGGCGCACTACGCCATAGCCGAGTTGGAGCGCTTTTACGATGTGGATGTTGTGACGCAGAATGTCGACGACCTGCACGAGCGTGCCGGTTCGAGCCGCGTGACGCACCTGCATGGCGAACTGCGCAAGCTGCGCAGCGAGCGCAATCCCGACGTGATAGTCCCGATCAAGGGCTGGGAGCAGCATCTCGATGACCGCGGGCCTGACGGGGCGCTGCTGCGTCCGCATATAGTCTTCTTCGGCGAGGCGGTGCCCATGTTCGAGACGGCGGCGCGCATAGCCTCTACGGCCGACATACTGATCGTCGTGGGTACGTCGCTGGCCGTATATCCCGCCGCGTCGCTTGTGCATTACGTGCGTCGTGAGGTGCCGATATGGCTCGTAGATCCCGGAAATCCCGATACGGGACTTATACGTAACCCATTGACGCATATCCGTAAGCGTGCTGCGGAGGGTATGCCCGAGTTGGCACGTCAATTGGAGGCGGAGGCCGGACGATGAGTGGCTCTTCATTTGCGCGTCACGCCGCGGAGCTGCTCCCGTTTTGCCGTGAGCGCGGGTATAACGACCGTGTGGCCCTGCTGTGGGATCTCTCGCGCCATTCGGGGCGTCGAAGGCTTGCCGTGTGGAATTTCCGGAAAGGGTGTGCGGAGCATGTTTTCGTCGTTAGTCACGGTAGCGGCAGCACCGAGAGTCATGTGCGCAGCGCTCGCGCGCGTGTCTCAAACGAGGACGGATCGCATCTCAGCTCCGAGGGGCGCGCCCTCGTGGCCGAACGTTACACGGGAAGCTACGGGGTGGCATACCGTCTCGACGGGCTCGATGAGACCAACGCCTCGTTGCGGTCTCGGTGCGTCGTGCTGCACGGGTGGCGTTACACGACACATCTTCCCATCTGGCCTGTGGCGACGGTCGGCAGTTGGGGTTGCCCCGTCGTGTCGACGCGCGACATGGAGACGCTGGATTCTATCCTTCAACGCGAGCAGAGGGTAGTGTTATGGGCCTATATGGATTGATTGTGGCACGGCGTTGCTCTGAATCGGATTATTTTTCGTACTTTTATCTCTCGACCAACGACTAACCCGCCGACGGAGGGCCGCGCCCTGTCCGTCACAAAACATATCATTATATGAATGGTAAAACTTCGCCCGAAAAGGGGCGTCTGGCCTCACTCGATATCCTGCGCGGATTCGACCTCTTCCTTTTGGTATTCTTTCAACCCGTATTCATGTCTCTGGCACGTAAACTCGATGCGCCGTGGCTCGAGGGCGTCATGCGTCAGTTTGAACACGTTCCGTGGGAGGGCTTCCGCGTGTGGGACCTGATCATGCCGCTGTTCATGTTCATGGCCGGAGCGTCGATGCCGTTCTCGTTTGCCAAATTCGGTGACGACAAGCGTGCGGCATACCTGCGCATAGCCCGCCGCGTGGTGCTGTTGTTCATATTCGGCATGGTGGTGCAGGGCAATCTTCTGGGACTCGATCCCCACAGGATATACCTTTACTCCAATACACTGCAGGCCATAGCCGTCGGTTATCTGATAGCTTCGGTGGCCATGCTTCACTGTAAGCTGCGCGGCCAGATCGCCGTGGCGGTGCTGCTGCTCGTCGCATATTGGGTGCCGATGACACTGCTCGGGGATTTCACTCCGGACGGCAATTTCGCCGAGGCGGTCGACCGCGCCGTGCTGGGACGTTTCCGCGACGGCGTATATTGGGACGACGCGGGGTGGCATTTCTCGGACTATTATCACTATACGTGGATCCTGAGCAGCCTGACATTCGGCGTGACGGTGCTTCTGGGCAGCTTCGCAGGGCGTATCGTGCGCGAGGGGCGCGACGACGGCGCCCTTACGGTGAAACGTTTGATCGTGATCGGTGCGGCGTTGGTCGCCGTCGCTCTCTTGTGGAGTCTCCAGATGCCGATCATCAAGACGATATGGAGTTGCAGCATGACCCTCTTCGCTGGCGGAATATGCTTTATTCTGATGGGTGTGTTCTACTATTGGATAGATTATAAGGGGCATACGCGCGGACTCGGGTGGCTCAAGATATACGGTATGAACTCCATCACGGCGTACGTGTTGGCGCAGGTCGTGAATTTCCGCTGTATAGCTTCGTCGCTGACATACGGGTTGGAACAATACATGGGTGAATATTACGGCGTATGGCTCGACTTTGCCAACTATCTGATCATATTCCTGATCCTTATGGCGATGTACCGCCGCCGGATATTCCTGCGTCTGTAAGGTGTCATTGCCAACAATATGAACGGCTCTCCCTGTACGGGGAGAGCCGTTCGCATATCCAATATGCAACATGCCGGTCAGAGACTGTCGCCGAAATCCTTGCGGAACTTGTCCATAAGTTTTGCGGGCCAGTCGCTCGTGGGCTCCAAGCCTCCCATGAAGAAGCGCAGCACGGGCGGCTCGTAGACGAACTTCAGGCCGCCGATAAGGCGACGGTTGTCGTAGAGCCACTCGAGGCGGTCGATCACGTAGTTTATCTGCGAGAGGGTGAAGACGCGGCGCGGCACGGCCAGACGCAGCAGCTCGACGTCGGCCAGAATCTCCTTGCCGTTCTCGTCACGCACGCTCGAGATGGTTCCGCGCTCCATGCCGCGGATACCCGAACATATATACAGCGCCGCGGCCAAAGCTCCTGCCGGATACTCCTCCTGTGGTATGTGGTCGCAGAACTTCATGGCATCGACGTGGGCGCCCAGAACACCCGGAGGCGTCACGGCAGGGATGCCCTTGCTGTCGAGCGACTCGACAAGGTATTTGATGAACGAGGGGGCTCTGGCTTATCATCGTCTCGTCGAGCGTCTCGTAGAGACCTACGGCCATGGCCTCGATCTCGCGCACCGAGATACCGCCGTATGTAAGGAAGCCCTCGAAGAGGGGTATCATCGCCTCCATCTTGCTGTAGAGGGCCTTCTGGTTTGTGCAGATGCCGCCGCCGCGCGACGAGGAGAGCTTGCGTGCCGAGAAGTAGACCAGATCGGCCAGACCCGTCATCATGCGGATGATCTCGCCCATCGAGTTCTCCTTCCATTTATCCTCGCGCTGTTTGATCAGGTAGGCGTTCTCGCCCAGAAGGCTCGCGTCGAGTACCAGCATGATGTTGTATTTGTCGGCTACGCGCCGCACGTCCATCATGTTGGCCAGCGAGAAGGGCTGTCCGCCGATAAGGTTCGTCGAGGCCTCCATGCGGATGAAGGGGATGTTCTCCACGCCGTTCTCTTGGATGCAGCGTTCGAGCTTCTCGATGTCGATGTTGCCCTTGAAGGGGTGGTCCGACTTTAGCTCGAAGGCGTGGTCACACAACAGCTCGGCTATCTTGCCTCCGTTTTCGAGGATGTGGGCCAGCGCCGTGGTGAAGTGGTAGTTCATCGGGATGATATTGCCCGGCTTGATGAATGTGCGGCAGATGATGTTCTCGGCGGCGCGTCCCTGATGCACCGGCAGCAGGTATTTTTTGCCCAAGACATCCTCCACGGCCTTTTGCAGGCGCTCGAACGACTGCGAGCCCGCATAGGCGTCGCCGGCACGCATCATGGCGGCAAGCTGGTTGTCGCTCATGGCATTGGTGCCGCTGTCGGTGAGCATGTCGAGGTAGACGTCGCGCGTACTCAGGCGAAATGTGTTGAATCCCGCCTCCTTCATGGCGTCGAGACGGCGTTAGATGGGTACGAGGTGGAGCTTCTGCACTACACGCACCTTGTGCAGCTCCAGAGGCAGGTCTCCGCCTCGGTAGAATTTTACTTGGCTCATAGCAGATAAGGGGTTTCGTTTAAGGTTTCGATTTCAAATGTAGTGATAAATCCCATAAAAATGCGCATTGTGTCTGCCGCATTTCATTTATGCGGCTGTTTTTGTGCGTAATTATGTGGCGTGTTGCAAATCGAAGCGCTTTTTGCCCCTAATCCGAAGCCTTGTCGAGGCCGCCGTATTTGAAATTGACACCCGCATCGGAAGTCCCGATGCGGGTGTCAATAATATTGCATTGATGCCGATGCTGCGGCCTTTGCCGTGGAGATGATCAGCCGCGGCGGCAGTCGTCGAAATAGATGTCGAGCAGTTCCTTGGCTGCGATGAAGGAGCTGAGCTTGGCGTCGAGGACGCGCTGCTCAACGTCGGCCAGATGTGCGGCCACGGCCGGATCGCGGTAGAAGCTATCCTTGAGGGCGTCATTGATGCTCTCGTACATCCAGTATTTGTTCTGTCGGTTGCGGTTCGACTGGAAGTATCCGTTGGACTCTATGTGGTCGAGGAACTCCTCGACACCTTTCCACACCTCCTCAAGCCCTGTCTCTGCCACGGCCGAGCAGGTGTAGACCTTGGGCCGCCATCCCGATTCGGGCATGGGGAAGAGGTGCAGCGCGCTCTGGAACTGTGCCCGCGCCAGCTCCGCCTTCTGGCGGTTCTCGCCGTCGGCCTTGGTTATGACCATCATGTCGGCCATCTCCATGATTCCGCGCTTGATGCCCTGCAGCTCGTCTCCCGCACCGGATATCTGCAACAGCATGAACATGTCGACCATCGAGTGTACGGCCGTCTCGGACTGTCCCACGCCGACCGTCTCGATGAAGATGACGTCGAAGCCGGCCGCCTCGCACAGCACGATCGTCTCACGTGTCTTGCGTGCCACGCCTCCGAGGGATCCGGCCGAAGGTGAGGGGCGGATGAAGATGTCGGGATTGGACGATATGCTCTCCATGCGGGTCTTGTCGCCGAGGATCGAACCGCCGCTGCGCTCCGAGCTGGGGTCGATGGCCAGCACCGCCAGACGGTGGTGCAGCGATACGACCATGTTGCCCACGGCCTCGATGAAGGTCGACTTGCCGGCACCCGGAACGCCCGTGATGCCTATGCGCACCGACCGTCCGGCGTGGGGCAGGCATCGCTCGATGATCTGCTGCGCCTGATCGTAGTGCTCGGGCTTGTTGCTCTCGATGAGGGTTATGGCCTGCGAGAGGATCGTTATGTCGCCGCGCAGAATGCCCTCGACATATTCATCCGTCGAGAAGGTGCGGCGGCGCTTGCGCACGAAATGGGGATTGACGATGGGCTGGTCGGCAACACCCTCGGTGACGTTCAGCGCCGTGTCGTGGTGCGTGTCGGCATACTCCTTTTCGAAGTGTTCTATCTTTGAATACGATGTCATGGTTGGGTTACTTCTTCTTGTTCTTGTTTTTGCTTTTATATTTGACCTTTGAGGCATTGATCAGTTTCTCGAGGGTCTTCTCATCCAGATTGGCCGCATTGCCGCACCATACGGCGCGACGCTTGTGGTCGCATACCACACAATATGGTATATAGTTGACCAGAAAGTAGCGGAACGTCCTGCAGTCTTCGTCGAAGGCCACGCCTATGAGGTCGTCGAGATGCTCGGTAAGGGTCACGCCCGCCGCGTCGTAATCCTCCTTGGTCACGATGACGGCGTTCATGCGGCCGTCGAAGTGGTCGATGACGCGTTTTATGGCGGGGAGCGCACGCCGGCACATCGGACTCTCCGAGTGGTAGAAGACGATGCATGTATAGTCGGCCGGCGCGGGTCGGAAATCCATCAGCCACTGGCGTACGTGTATCTTTGGCACGGGTTCGCCGATGACGATGTTCTCGGCTCTCAGGGCCGTTGCCGCAAGTATCAGCAGCAGTGTCGTGAGTATCTTTTTGCTCATGCGGTATATCTCTTTTCTCGGAGCGAATTTAGCAACTTTCATACAAAGAAACAAACCTTTGGCGACAATCCGCGGCCTACCGCGGCGAGGCTGCGCGGCGGAGGCCTGCGGGACGTGTCGAGAACGGTTTTGGGGCCGGTTCGCGCGGCCGCCGGAACCTTGTCCCGAAATGACCCGAAATGTATCAAAAAGACTTTTGGGTCGTCTAAAAGCAATTAAAATATTTCTTTATTCAAGATATTACTTATATCTTTGTACTGTTTTGTGCGAAATGAAACGAATCGAAAAAAAACATAACCGAAAATTCTATAATCACTAAACTTTACAATTATGAAAGTCTCACACATTGAGCATCTTGGCATTGCTGTGAAGAGCCTCGAAGAGGCTATTCCGTATTGGGAGAATGTATTGGGCCTGAAGTGCTACGCCATCGAGGAGGTAGCCGACCAGAAGGTGAAGACCGCCTTCTTCAAACTGGGCCAGACGAAGATCGAACTTCTGGAGCCCACGTCGGACGAGTCGACCATCGCAAAGTATATCGAGAAGCGCGGCGAGGGCATTCACCACATGGCTCTGGCATGCGAGAATATCGAGGAGCAGCTGGCCGACGCCGAGGCCAAGGGCCTGCGCCTTATAGACAAGACTCCGCGCAAGGGCGCCGAGGGCCTGACCATAGCATTCCTGCACCCGAAGTCGACGCAGGGTATCCTGACCGAGCTGTGCGAGGACAAGAACAAGAAATAATCATACTATAAATAAGCATAACAGTTCTATGAGCGAAATTCAAAAACAACAGGTAGCGAATCTGATCGAGAATCGTGAGGTGGCCCGTTTGGGCGGCGGTGAGAAGGCTATCGAGAAACAGCATTCGAAGGGCAAGTACACGGCCCGCGAGCGTATTCATATGCTTCTGGACGAGGGCAGCTTCGAGGAGTTCGATATGTTCGTCACGCACCGCTGCTATGATTTCGGTATGGAGAAGAAACATACCTTCGGCGACGGCGTGGTAACAGGTTACGGTACCATCGAGGGCCGTCTGGTATATGTCTTCGCACAGGATTTCACGGTTACGGCCGGCTCGCTGTCTATATCTATGGCGGAGAAGATCTGCAAGGTGATGGATATGGCCATGCGCAACGGTGCACCCTGCATCGGTCTGAACGACTCGGGCGGCGCCCGTATTCAGGAGGGCGTGAACGCTCTGGCAGGATATGCCAACATCTTCATGCGTAACGTGATGGCGTCGGGTATGATCCCGCAGATCTCGGCTATCTTCGGCCCCTGCGCCGGCGGTGCCGTCTATTCTCCGGCCCTGACCGATTTCATCATCATGCGCCGCGAGACCTCGTACATGTTCCTCACGGGCCCGAAGGTCGTGAAGACCGTCACGGGCGAGGACGTAACGCAGGAGCAGCTCGGAGGCGCCACGATGCACACCACCAAGAGCGGTGTTGCGCAGTTTGCCGTCGATACCGAGGAGGAGGGTATAGCCCTGATCCGCGACCTGCTGTCGTATATGCCCCAGAACAATCTGGAGAGCGCTCCCGAGGTCCCCTGCACGGACGATATCGCCCGCAAGGAGGATACGCTCAACGAGATCATCCCCGACCATCCGAACAAGCCCTACGACATGTACGACGTTATTCGTGCCATCGTCGACAACGGCGAGTATCTGGAGAGTGCCGCTTCGTTCGCAAAGAACATCATCACCTGCTTCGCCCGCTTCAACGGCCAGAGCGTGGGTATCATCGCCAACCAGCCCAACTTCATGGCCGGTGTGCTCGATATCAATGCCAGCCGCAAGGCCGCACGTTTCGTACGTTTCTGCGACGCGTTCAATATTCCTATCGTAACGTTGGTTGACGTTCCGGGCTTCCTGCCGGGTACGGCTCAGGAGTACGGCGGTGTTATCACCCACGGCGCAAAGCTGCTCTTCGCATATTGCGAGGCTACGGTGCCTAAGGTTACCGTTACGCTGCGCAAGGCTTACGGCGGTGCATACATCGTCATGTCGTCGAAGCACATCCGCGGCGACATCAACTACGCTTGGCCTACGGCCGAGATCGCCGTCATGGGTGCCAGCGGCGCCGTTGAGGTGCTCCACGCCAAGGAGCTGGCCGCCATCACCGATCCCGAGGAGAAGGCCAAGTATGTCGAGAAGCTCGAGCAGGAGTACAAGGACAAGTTCTCGAACCCCTACAACGCCGCACGCTACGGTTACATCGACGACGTTATCGAGCCGCGCAATACGCGTTTCCGCGTGATCCGCGCTCTGGAGTCGCTGCGTAACAAGCGTACGCACAATCCCAACAAAAAACACTGCAACATTCCGTTGTAATTTAACAGATTCCGATTATGACAATGTTAGCGATAAACTGGGGAAACGCTCTGATCATCACGGTGATCGGTTTCTCGTTGGTATTCATCGTACTGATACTGCTTATAGGTGTGATCGTCGCCTTCGGCAAGATCTTCGCCCGTAAGTCGGCGCAGCCGCAGGTTGCAGCCGCTCCTGTCGTCGAGTCGCACGACGAGGAGATGGCGGCCGTGGCCTTCGCCCTGCACCTGTACTATGACGTACACGACGAGGAGAGCGACGTGCTTACAATCAAGCGCGAGGATTCTCCCTATTGGACCTTGAGCCAAGAAAATAATGTATCATTTTAATTGAAATCGAGAGATGCAAAAACTTAAATTCAGCATAAACGGAACCAAATACGAGGCTACGGTGGCGGAGAAGGAGCACAATGTGGCCGAAGTGGAACTCAACGGCAAGAAGTATGTCGTGGAGGTTGAGCGCGCCGAGAGCGTAGCGATGCCTCACCTTCCCACGCCCAAGCACACCCCCGCAGCTCAGGCTACGGTGGCGCCGGCGGCTCCCAAGGCAGCGGCTTCGGCCAATTCGATCACCGCACCCCTGCCGGGCAGCATTACCGCCGTCAATGTCAAGGCGGGTGACGCCGTGAAGGCCGGCGATACGCTCCTGATCATCGAGGCGATGAAGATGGAGAACGAAGTGATGGCTCCGGCCGACGGTACGGTGAAGGCCGTACATGTATCGGCAGGACAGGCAGTGCAGCAGGGCGACGCTCTGATCGATTTGGCTTAATCAGTAAACCTTGCTACAGATGAAGAACATTAAGAAATACCTGTTTATGTTGCTGGCTGTGGCGGCAGTCGGCCTTACCGTGCAGGCGTGGGGTTCGGCCTCGGCGCAGCAGGACGGTACGGTCGCCGTGACGCCGACCACAGAGCAGGCGGCAGATGCCGATATTCAGGTCGGCGAGTCGCTGTTGAACTTTGTGCAGAGTATGGGTTTTGTTGGCCTTGTGCAGGATTGGCGTTTCATCGTCATGCTGGTCATAGCCTGTGTGCTGCTCTATCTGGCCATTGTCAAGCAGTATGAGCCGTTGCTGCTGCTGCCCATAGCGTTCGGTATGGTACTTACGAACCTGCCGGGTGCAGGCATGTATCACTCGGAACTCTTTGCCGGCGGCCATGTCCACTGGCAGGGCTTCGACTCTCTGGCCGGACTTGTGGATTACCTCTATCTGGGTGTCAAGCTCGGTATATATCCCTGCTTGATCTTCGTGGGCGTTGGTGCCATGACCGACTTCGGCCCTCTGATCGCCAACCCCAAGAGCCTGCTGCTCGGTGCAGCTGCCCAGCTCGGTATCTTTGCTACATATCTTGGAGCCATGGCTCTGGGCTTTACGCCTGCCGAGGCTGCCTCGACGGGTATCATCGGTGGTGCTGACGGCCCCACGGCCATCTACCTCACCTCGAAGCTGGCTCCCCATCTTCTTGGTCCCATCGCCGTTGCCGCATACTCTTACATGGCACTCGTGCCGGTGATCCAGCCTCCCATCATGAAGGCCCTCACCACGAAGGAGGAGCGCAAGATCGTGATGAAGCAGCTGCGTCCCGTATCGAAGACCGAGAAGATACTCTTCCCGATCGTGCTTACGATCATCATCTCGCTGCTCCTGCCTTCGGCTGCGCCTCTGATCGGCAGCCTCATGCTGGGTAACCTGATGAAAGAGTGCGGTGTCGTGGAGCGCTTGAGCAAGACTGTCCAGAATGAGTTGATGAACATCGTGACCATTTTCCTCGGTATATCGGTCGGCGCTACGGCTACGGCTGACGCCTTCCTGAACTGGCAGACGCTGGGCATCCTCGTGCTGGGTGTTACGGCATTCGGCCTCGGTACCGCGGGCGGTGTGCTTCTGGCAAAGATCCTCAACATTTTCAGCAAGGAGAAGATCAACCCGCTGATCGGTTCTGCCGGCATGTCGGCCGTGCCTATGGCTGCGCGCGTATCGCAGAAGCTGGGTCAGTCGGAGAACCCTGCCAACTTCCTGCTCATGCACGCCATGGGCCCGAATGTGGCAGGTGTGATCGGCTCGGCCGTTGCTGCCGGTATCCTGCTCTCGTTCCTCGGATAGTGTGAACGCTCAATAACGTCAAGGCCCGACCTGTGAAGGTCGGGCCTTTTTTTGTTTTGTCGGTGAAGGCGGATTATGGGATGTCGATGCTGCGGACGGTGATCTCTTCAGATCCTATGGCTGACCCTATGACTTCGGCTACATAGTGCGATACCGACGCGGTTCCCGACGCGGGGAACTTCACAAACGAGGCGACGGCGGCGACGGTGCCGTCCTCGGCAGGGCGGTATGTGACGAGGGCGCTGTACGGAGCGTCGTATGCGAATAACATTATTATCGTATGTTTAAGCATGGGGCAGAGGAGCGTATCGTCCACCTGCAGGATAGATGTCGCGGATAACGGTTGCGTGCCGTTGAGTCCGTTTATCATGGCAGCCGCTGAGCGTATGGCGCGCTCCACGATGTGCTTATGGACAAAATCCAAAGTGTCGGTCTCGAAACTCTTGCCGTCGATAATAAATATCTCTTTCGGAGTGGTATAGTCGGCGGCAGATATCAAGGAGATCTCGTTCTGGATGGGTTGTGATGAAGTCATCATCGATACATACTCCTTGCTGCGGGCGAGTTGGCCCATCTGTCCGATCAGTTGCCGGCCTTTTGCGGCAAGAAGTGACTCCATCGCGGCCGGATTGTCGATATTATCCTTATCCTTGTCAGTGACATATATGGCCGTCGGGCCGTCCGCTGATCCAATGATACCCTCTTTGGCTTTTGTGTCGTCGGTAACGGTTATCTGCGTCGGGCCGTCGGCAGAGCCTATGACGGCTGGATCCGTGTGGCGGCCGCATGATGTTGTCGATATGGCGGCGAGGGCGGCAAGAAGCGTAAGGGTGATGTACGGTCTTTTCATGGCAATGGATTTTTGGTTGGTGTGTTCGAATATTGCAAGATACTTATAATAATGCAATATACGGCGGGTGGGAAATAAAAAAGCGGCCTGAATTTCAGGCCGCCGAAACTTTATTCATGTTTGATTGGGTTATTCGGGTCTTGGTGCCACTCCCGACTCGATGGCTGCCTTTGCTACGGCTGCGGGGATGATCTCGCGCAGACGCGGGTCGAAGGGCGAGGGGATGATGTAGTCGGGTCCGAATGCCAAGTCCTCGCGGCCGAGCAGTTCGCGCACCTGCTGCGGCACCTCTTCGCGTGCGAGTTGTGCGAGAGCGTGGGCTGCGGCGATCTTCATCTGCTCGGTTATGCGGCGTGCGCGCACGTCGAGTGCTCCGCGGAACATATAGGGGAAGCAGAGCAGGTTGTTCACCTGATTGGGCGTATCCGAGCGGCCCGAGGCGTAGATTACGTCTTTGCGGGCCGAGAGGGCCTCGTCGCGCGTGATCTCGGGATCGGGGTTGGCCAGAGCGAGTATTATGGGGTGGGGTGCCATCGTGCGTATCATCTCTGCCGTCAGCACGCCGGGTTTTGATACCCCGAGGAAGACATCGGCATCGACGAGCGCCTCGGCCATTGATGCGATGTGGCGCGTAGTGGCGAATTCACGTTTTTCGGCCGTGAGGTCCTTTCGTTCGGCCGAGACGATGCCGTGGCTGTCGTTAAGGACGATATTCTCACGTTTGAGTCCGAGCTCCAAGAACATGTGCACGGCAGCTATGGCTGCGGCGCCGGCGCCGCTCACGACCACGCGCAGCGATTTGAGGTCCTTGCCCGTGCAGTATGCGGCGTTGATCATGGCTGCCGAGATGATTATGGCCGTACCGTGCTGGTCGTCATGCATGACGGGTATGTCGAGCGCCTCCACAAGACGGCGTTCGATCTCGAAGCACTCGGGAGCCTTGATATCCTCAAGGTTGATGCCTCCGAATGTGGGGGCTATGCGGCGCACGCACTCGACAAATTGGTCGGGCGTCGAGGCGTCAACCTCGATATCGAATGCGTCGATGCCGGCCATTGCCTTGAAAAGGAGGCATTTGCCCTCCATTACGGGCTTTGCCGCCAAGGGACCTATGTTTCCCAGACCCAGAACTGCCGTGCCGTTGCTGATGACGGCCACTAGATTTCCGCGACCCGTATATTCGTAGCTGAGGGCGGGGTCGGATGCTATGGCGAGCGACGGCGCCGCCACGCCCGGCGAATATGCCAGCGAGAGGTCGTATTGCGTAGCGTGTGGTTTGGTGGGGCGGATCTCGATCTTGCCCGGGTGCCCTTCGGTGTGGTAGCGGAGGGCTTCGGCGTATAGTTGTTCTTTGGTCATATTGATTTTCGTTAAACTGTTTGCTCTTACTTGTATGTTTACATTTTGTCTGATGCAAAGTTAGTGAAAATTCTTAATAATGTGCATTTATATACGGTAAATTAGACTTTTTTATGCATAAAAATTATAGTTTGCATTTTCTTCCATAAACAGCCTAATGCGGTATTCCTCTTATGTGGATGGCCGACGTTGTAATTCAACAGGATTGACTCAGGAGGGGAAACTTTGCGGCGGCAGATGGTTCATGTAGATTGGCGCGTAGCGTGAATGTCTTTTGATGGCGTGAATTTTTTTGATATTGTAATTCGTAATCGGATAATTTGTCCGGTCGTATACAATGCGTTGCACAAAGTGTAGTCTCCAAGTAAAAGTGGCTTTCCCGTAGTTTTGGTGATGCTTGCAGCGGTGTGACGATTTGTAAATGGTAGATTAAAAAATTGTGAATTTTTATGCGTAATGTCACTTTTGCAACCATCCAAGCGCAGCAGATACGCTGAAATATGCGGCTTTAGGGGCTTGAGAAGGGGAAAAGGGTGGTTTTTACGACCGTGATGGTGGATTTTGTGTGCAAACAGACGGCCGTAATGTTTGCGATTATAATGGCATTATACGCAGTTATATATTATAAGGTAAATGCGGGAAAATAATGTTCAATCAATGCCTGAAATGTCGTGTCTGATTCAAAAAATGGCTTTTTATGCATGTCTGCGGCACTTTTTACTGCGTAAATTTGGTGGTTGAGGATTTTTATCTTATACTTGCATTCGGAAACATAACCGAGAGCATAATGGCGTTTTATCACGACATAACGACGACGGATATTGCGACGACACTGGTCGGCGCCGTCGGCGTTGTCATTACCGTCATTGCTGTCGGTACCGGTATCGGTACCGGTACCACCCCTGTGGGGGTAGGAGTTCATATTTGCCGATAGAGGCGCGCGTTGGTCTGCGCCGTTCCGCCAAGGTCGCGGAGGTCGAATTTTCAGTTTTTAATCACACATTACAAGTTTCAGCCGACTGCCGGCGGTGGCTTTTTGTACGGGTTTGCGTATCGTATGGCCATCTGTGCGGTCGGGAAAAAGATAAGGAAAATGAACAGCATGAAAGAGATACGTGTATTCGCGCCCGCAACGGTGGCTAATATGGGATGTGGATTCGATATAATGGGAATGACTCTCGATGCCGTGGGCGACGTGTTGAAGGTCGAGGCGGCTGAGGGTGACGGTGTCGAGGATGGCATCAGGATCGAGAACCGCAGTGCGGCCGCACTGCCCGAGGATCCCGAGCGCAATGTCATAACGCCAGCCCTGCGGGCCTTTATGGCCGTATATGGCGCCCCGCTGTCGGTGAAGGTGACCGTCGAGCATAAGATCACGCCGGGCAGCGGTATAGGGTCGAGCGCCGCATCGTCGGCAGCGGCCGTCTACGGGTTGAACGAGCTTTTGGGCCGTCCATTCAGAGATGAGGAGCTTGTGGCGTTTGCCATGGAGGGCGAGAAGCTCATAAGCGGGGGTACGCCCCACGCCGACAATGTCGGGCCGTCGTTGTTGGGCGGCGTGGTGTTGTTACGCGGGTATGAGCCTCTGGATGTGGTTCGGCTGCCGGTGCCGGAGCGTTTCTGCTGTACGGTTGCCCACCCCGCAATCATGGTCAGCACGCGCGAGGCGCGCGAGGTGCTGCCGCGGGAGATCCCGCTGCGCAGTGCCGTGAGCCAGTGGGGGAATGTCGGAGGCCTGGTCGCTGGGCTTATGTCGGGGGATGTGGAGCTTGTCGGGCGTTCGATGCGCGACGTGGTGGCGGAGCCGCACCGCAAACGCTTCATACCGGGTTTCGACTCCCTGCGTGACGCCGTACTTGAGGCCGGTGCGCTTGCGATGAACATATCGGGTGCAGGGCCGTCGGTGTTTGCCCTTTCGTCGTCGATGGAGACGGCCGCGCGCGTGGGAGAGGTGATGAAGGCACACTTCGCCGATAGAGGCATATCGTCGGACATATATGCATCGAAGGTGTCGAACCGCGGAGCCCGTGTGTTGAACGATTAATGCGCGTACGACCATGAAGTATTACAGTACAAGAGATCACGGCCGCCGACATCCGTACGGACTTTCGGAGGCGGCATTCATGGGTCTGGCGCCCGACGGCGGGCTTTTCGTGCCGGAGCGTATCCCGCAGGTGGACATGGAGCGTGTGGAATATCTGGCCGGGCGGTCGTATGCCGATATGGCGGCATATCTGGCCTCTGAGATAATGGATGACATGGATCCCGAGATGTTGCGCAAGGCGGTGCATGAGGCATACGACTTCCCGATCGTGCTGCGGCATCTGGACGGAAAGTTATATACGCTGGAGCTGTTCCACGGGCCGACATTTGCATTCAAGGATTTCGGGGCGCGGTTCATGGGCCGCGTGGCGGCCATGCTCAACGGCGGGCGCGGGCTTACGGTTCTGGCGGCCACGTCGGGCGATACGGGCAGCGCCGTGGCGCACGGATTCAGCGGCGTGCCGGGCGTGCGCGTGGTGATACTTTACCCCGAAGGCAAGGTGAGCCCGTTGCAGGAGGCGCAGATGACTACGCTCGGCGGCAACATATACCCGTTGCGTGTGGACGGTACGTTCGACGACTGCCAGCGGCTTGTCAAGGAGATGTTCTGCGACGAGACGCTGCGCCGCAGCGTGCGCATCACGTCGGCCAACTCGATAAACCTGCTGCGGTGGCTGCCGCAGTCGTTCTACTACTTCTACGGCTGGGCCGCATGGCGCAGGATTACGGGGCGTACGCATCCCGACGTCGTGGTGCCGAGCGGCAACTACGGCAACCTTGCGGCGGGGATGCTGGCACAGCGTATGGGCCTTCCCGTGGGCAGGTTCGTGGCGGCATCGAATGCCAATGATGTAGTGCCCGAATTTCTGCGCACGGGACAATATCGTCCGAGGGCTTCGGTACGGACGGTGGCCAATGCGATGGATGTCGGTGCGCCGAGCAACTTCGAGCGCATGGAGTGGCTCTATGGCGGCGACAGGGAGGCGCTGCGGCGCGATGTCGATGGATACTCTTGTGACGATGCGTCGATTCTGTCGCTTATCGCCGAGCAGAAACTCCGATACGGATATCTCTCCGACCCGCACAGCGCCGTCGGGTGCGGCGCCGCCAAGACTCTGGACGTTGACGGTTTCTGGGTCTCGACGGCGCATGCGGCCAAGTTCGGCGATGCGCTGCGCCGGGCTACGGGCGCTGAGGCGCCGCTGCCGCAGGCCCTCGCCGAGGCCATGCGCCGTGAACGCCATTCGGTGCCTGTGGCGGCCGATGCCGCCGCCCTGAGAGAGTACCTCGTGGCAATGGGGTGATTTGAGGCTTGTTTTGGCTCCCGCATCACGGCGCAGATGCCCCGCAACGGACGATTTATTCGCTTTAGCTGCAATATTTTTAGCCGATGGATGGTAGTGTGAAAAAATATTACTATCTTTGCGCACCCGTAAAGTGCGGGATGGATTACAATAACAAGTATTAACTAAACGTAACAAGATGGATTCAAGAAGTTACAAGACTATCTCGTTGAACGCCGGTACCGTCCAGAAGGAGTGGTACGTGATCGACGCCACCAACGAGGTATTGGGACGTCTTGCATCGCAGGTGGCAAAGATCCTCCGAGGCAAGAACAAGCCCGGCTACACCCCCCACGTCGATTGCGGTGACAATGTCATCGTCATCAACGCCGCCAAGGTGAAGCTCACGGGCAACAAGATGACCGATAAGGTCTACACGCGTTACACGGGATATCCGGGTGGACAGCGTTTCGCTACGCCGGCCGATTTTTTGGCCCGCCGCCCCGAGTTCGTGATCGAGCACGCGGTAAAGGGCATGCTCCCCAAGACCCGTCTGGGCGAGGCCGTGCTCAAGAATTTGAAGGTCTATGCAGGCGCCGAGCATCCTCACGCCGCACAGAACCCCAAGGAAATTAAGTTAAACGAGATTAAGTAGCAGAGTATGGAAGTTGTAAACACCGTAGGTCGCCGTAAGGCCGCTGTCGCTCGCGTATACGTGAAGCCGGGCAATGGTAAGATTACAATCAACCACAAGGAGCTCGAGGTCTATTTCCCCCTGAACATTCTCCAGTATGAGGTGAAGCAGCCGCTTATGGTCACCGATACGCTGGGCAGCTACGACGTTGAGATCAACCTCGACGGCGGCGGCATCAAGGGTCAGGCCGAGGCCGCTCGCATGGGAATCGCTCGCGCATTGTGCCAGATCGATTCGGAACTCCGTTCGGTACTGAAGAAGAACGGATTCCTCACCCGTGACTCACGTGAGGTTGAGCGTAAGAAGCCGGGTCAGCCGGGCGCACGCCGCAAGTTCCAGTTCAGTAAGCGTTAAACCTTACGAGACCTGAAAATTCGGCTAAGCACGACGCGGGTTTCAAATCTGTGGGACTGCCTCTCGTTTATAATATAAATAGGTATTACCGGCAGGTTGCCCCGTCGCGGAAAACCTTCGGGACCGGCCGCAGGGCCACTACCGCGAAGGTTGAAGTAAAGAGAATTCAAAATTAAAAACAGAAACAAAAATGTCACGTACAGATTTCAATACATTGTTGGATGCAGGCGTTCACTTCGGTCACCTGAAGCGCAAGTGGAATCCTAAAATGGCTCCCTACATCTTCATGGAGAAGAACGGCATCCATATCATAGACCTCCACAAGACCGTGGTCAAGCTCGATGAGGCAGCCGCCGCATTGAAGCAGATAGCCAAGAGCGGTCGCCGCGTGCTGTTCGTCGCTACGAAGAAGCAGGCCAAGGAGATCGTAGCCGAAAAGGTTGCAACCGTCGGCATGCCTTACGTTACGGAGCGTTGGGCCGGCGGTATGCTTACAAACTTCCCCACGATACGTAAAGCCGTCAAGAAAATGGCCACCATCGACAAGATGTTGGGCGACGGCACTTTCGATAACTTCTCGAAGCGCGAGAAGCTCCAGATCGCACGTCAGCGTGCCAAGCTGGAGAAGAACCTCGGTTCGATAGCAGACCTGACGCGTCTGCCGGCAGCCCTGTTCGTTGTGGACGTGCAGAAGGAGGCCAATGCCGTCAAGGAGGCCAAGCGATTGAGCATCCCCGTATTTGCCATGGTTGATACTTGTTGTGATCCGACAGACATTGATTACGTTATACCGGCAAATGACGACGCTGCAAAATCTATCGCTACCATCCTCGACGTAGTGTGCGCGGCTATCGCTGAAGGCACCGAGGAGCGCCGTCTCGAGAAGGAGAAGGAGGCTCAGGAGGCTGAGGCAGCCGCTCCCGCAAAGAAGGAGGGCAAGCCCCGTATCAAGAAGGCCGTTCGTGCGGCCGTAGATGCCGAGGAGGAGACCGTAGCCGATGTAGTGGCTTCGACCGAGGCCGCTGCGGAGAAGAGCGAGGCTACGACCGATGCCGAGTAATGAAGATCCTCAGCTGAAGTAAGTTTTTAACCTTTTAACGAATCGAAACTATGGAAGTAAAAGCAGCAGATGTAATGAAGCTCCGCAAGATGACGGGCGCAGGCATGATGGACTGCAAGAAGGCTCTCATCGAGGCCGAGGGCGATTACGAGCGCGCAAAGGATATCATCCGCGAGAAGGGTAAGCTTGTTGTAAGCAAGCGTGCCGACCGCAGCGCCACCGAAGGCGTTGTAGTAACGAAGGTCGTAGGTACGAAGGCATATCTTCTGTGCCTTGCGTGCGAGACCGACTTCGTTGCCCAGAATGCGGAGTTCGCCGCTTCGGCCAATGCCATTCTCGACATTGCCGTCAAGAACGACGCCGCAGATGCGGCTGCCCTGCTTGCCATCAAGAACGACGAGGGTCGCACCGTTGAGGAGATGGTGACCGAGAAGTCGGGTCAGACGGGCGAGAAGGTCGAGCTGGCATACTACGGCCGTATCGAGGCTCCCTATTGCAACGCATACGTTCACTTCAACAAGAAGCTCGGTACGATTCTGGGCTTCAACAAGGAGGTGCCCGTAGAGGTAGCCCACACCGTTGCCATGCAGGCTACGGCCATGGCTCCCATCTCGATCGACGTTGCAGACTGCCCCGCCGAGACGGTTGCTCACGAGAAGACCATCGCCATGGAGCAGATGAAGCAGGATCCCAAGAACGCCAACAAGCCCGAGGCTATTCTGGAGAAGATCGCCGAGGGTAAGATGCGCAAGTTCTTCGAGGAGAACACGCTTCTGAACCAGATTCTGGTAGGTGAGAAGATCACGATCCGCGACTATATCAAGAATGCAGACAAGGATGCAACGGTTGTCGCCTACAAGCGTTTCGCTTTGGAGGCATAATCAGTACGATAGATTTATACGGGAAGTCCCCTCGCTACGGCGTGGGGATTTTTTTTGTATTGCCGTTGGTGGTGTGCGGGAAGGGCGTTTTACAGCGTTATCGACAATTTGCGAATAAAACTGTGGATAGGGGAACGCGGGGAGGAATTTTTTTGTATCTTTATATCCGATTGCAGTATGGTGGTTTATTGCGTGTGTATGTATGTGACGGCATGACAGGTATGGGTTGTCCCGAATGGGAGGTTCAGGTGTCGCGTCCATCGCCGGCGTCAGCACAGCAACAGCTATCAGATGCATCGACAAATATTTATATTAATACAAACTTATTAAAATTCAAACCAACAATGAAAAGAAGATCCGAATTTGTGGGGGGGGGAAATATTCCGCTCCTGTGTGTGAAGTAGTAGCTGTCAGTACCGAAAAAGGGCTTTGCCTCTCTTCCGTCAATGGTTCGCTCGAAGGCTGGATAGAAGATGATTTCGAGTGGTAAAATGTATTGCTTGCAGAGTTTTTATCGCTTTACGTGAATCCGAGCCTTAATGCATAGCCTCGGTGGCGTAGTGTTAAATGCCGGTTCCCGATTATCGGCTGGCGGTGTGCCGCGTAAGCATGCCGTCGGTTTATGCCGGAGTCAGCGAAATGATCTTTTCCATGCGGCTTTTGCCGTAAGTGGTGCCGTGTAGGGCTGTTGCCAATATGCCATGTGGATGTGCGGAGCGTGATACGGCATTGTGGTTTTCCCCTCGCGTATAGGGCCCTGCCCTGTGACGCGAGGGGATGTTTGTATCATTATGGATGGAATAACTGTTCTGTAATGGTATTTCCTATGGTTGTGGGGGAAGAATTATACGTTGGCGGGCTTTGGTTATCCGACGGGATTTAGTAACTTTGTTTTTGACTTGTAATGACAGTTTTGTCAAAACGTAATAAACTTATGACCCTGAAAGATCTGGAACCCCGTCGGGTATGGGAGCAGTTTGATGCCATAACCCGTGTGCCGCGCCCTTCGAAGCGCGAAGGCCGAATAATAGAATATCTTGTCGATTTTGCACGCAGCCACGCAATAGATTGCGAGCGCGATGATGCCGGTAATGTGGTGATGCGCATACCCGCTTCGGCCGGGTGTGAGACTGTACCCGTAGTGACGCTCCAGTCACACATGGACATGGTGTGCGAGAAGCGCGGCGACGTAGAGTTCGATTTCGACCGCGATCCGATTCGCACGCGTGTTGAGGATGGCTGGGTGCGTGCCGAGGGGACGACTCTGGGTGCCGACTGCGGCATAGGTATGGCGGCGGCGCTGGCGTTGCTGCTTGATCCCCCTGCGGAACACGGGGCGCTGGAGGCCCTGTTTACTGTGGATGAGGAGACGGGCCTTACGGGAGCCTTCAATCTGGGTGAGGGCATGATCGGCGGCAAGTATTTGATCAATCTCGACTCGGAGGACGAGGGCGAGATCTTTATCGGATGTGCCGGCGGTGTGGATACCGTTGCGACGCTGCGTTGTGAACGCGAGAAGGCACCGGCGGGATATCTGTATTACCGTTTCGATGCGGCCGATATGCTCGGCGGACATTCGGGTGACGATATAGACAAGGGACGCGCAAATTCGGTAAAGGTTGCTGCGCGTTTCGTTACGACGGCCGCGGCCAAGTGCGGTGTGCGTCTGGCCCGTATCGAGGGCGGCAATCTGCGCAATGCCATTCCGCGCGAGTCGTATGCCGTCGTGGGCGTTGCCAAGGGGCAGGAGGCGGAGCTGATGGCGATGTTTGAGAGTTTCGCAGATGAAATAAAGGCTGAGTATCACATGACCGAGCCGCGTATGCGGTTGACATTGACGCCTGTGGCTGCGCCCGATACGGTATTTGCGGCTTCGTCGCAGCAGGCACTGATCGGAGCGTTGATGGGCGTGGCGTGCGGTGTGCTGGCCATGTCGCAGACGGTGAAGGGCTTGGTCGAGACGTCGACCAATCTTGCATCCGTAAAGGAGCCGCAGCCGGGAAGTGTGGTGATAACGACGTCGCAGCGTTCGTCCGTGGACAGCGCCAAGGAGTATGCGATGCTGATGGTGGAGTCGGTATTCCGTTTGGCCGGTGCCGAGGTTGCACATTCGGACGGTTATCCCGGGTGGGCACCAAACCCTGAGTCGCTTTTGCTGCGCCGCACGACGGAGTGTTATCTCAGGTTGTTCGGCAGTGAGGCCAAGGTGCGTGCCATTCATGCCGGCCTTGAATGCGGACTCTTCCTCGAGAAGTATCCCCATCTGGAGATGGTGTCGTTCGGCCCTACGATGCGCGGCGTGCATTCGCCCGACGAGCGGCTCGAGATAGCCTCGGTGGATAAGTTCTGGCGTCTGCTGCGCGAGGTGGTTACAGCTGTCGCGCGTGAGTAGATATGTGGCGCAAGGCCGCCAAGCGGCGGGTTAAATATGGGTAATAATAAATGTGATTCGATATGAAAAGTGTATTAGGAGATGGTGCGGTGCGTTTCTGCCGTCGTGCGGCTGCGGCTGCCGCAATTGTTGCGGCCGTGGTGATGAGTTCGTGCGGCGGAGATGACGAACGGGTGAAGATCGTGGGGCTGCGATGTGAGTATGCCGAGGAGCCATTGACGATCGACGGTGACAGCGTACGCTTTACGTGGCGCTATGAGAGTGATGAACCCGTCGCCTCGTTTCGTCAGCATAAGGTCGAGGTGCGAATAGCAACCGATGAGGCGTCGTTGGCCGACGAGGAGAGTTGTGTGGCGACCAGCGGCCGCGTGCGTGGTGGACAGATGATTGTACTGCCGACCGACAGTCTCGATGCCGAGAGCCGCTATTGCTGGCAGGTGCGCGGGTATAACGCTCTGGGGGTGGAGACCATGGTATCACCCGTGGCGTGGTTCTCGACGGCGAAACTGCATGGCAAGGCGTGGAGCGCGAAGTGGATCACCGACTCCTACGACAGGAATTACGAGCCTGCGCCCATGTTCCGCAAGCGGTTCCGCCTGAGCGGTAATGTCGAGCGGGCGTCGCTCTATATCAGCGCCGCAGGTTACTACGATGCGGCCATCAACGGCAGCCGCGTATCGGATGACTGGCTCGATCCCGGCTACACGCACTACGACAAACGTAATCTCTATCAGGTACATGACGTGACGGCCCTTGTGCATGACGGCGATAACGTCATCACGGCAACTCTGGGTAACGGTTTCTACAACGAATATACGGGTATGGCCGTATGGCAGTTCGAGTCGGCGCGGTGGCGCAACCGCCCGCGCATGATATGCGAGCTGCATGTTCTGTACAGCGACGGCCGCAGGCAGAAGGTGGTATCCAACTCGACGTGGCGGACGACTACGGGCGAGGTGCGCGGAAACGTGATATATGCGGGCGACATAATTGATGCCCGATGTGCTGTCGAGGGATGGAACGACCCTGCCATGGATGACAGTTCATATCCCGCAGCCGTGGTGTGCGAGGCGCCCTCGCCGCTGTTGGTGGCGCAGCAAATGCCCCCGATACGCGAGAGCGAGACGTGCGAGCCCGTGTCGGTGCGCCGTATCTCTGACCGCGAGTATGTATTCAGCTTCGCGCGCAACATGACGGGCGTCTGCACGCTGCGCGTACGCGGCGAAAAGGGTACGCGTATTGAGATGGAGCATGGCGAGCTGCTGCGTGACGACGGTACGGTCGAGATGCACAACATCGATTTCCACTCGCATCCCGTGGGTGACTACTCTCTGCAGCGCGACATCTTCTACCTGCGCGGCGATGGCCGGATGGAGAGTTTCACGCCCCGTTTCCATTACAACGGATTCCAATATGTCACTGTGACGGCCGACCGTCCCATAGAGTTGGACCGCAGCAGTCTGACGGCCCATTTCCTCCATACGGATGTGCAGTCGGTAGGGGATTTCCGCTCGTCGAACGAGCTGCTGAACAGCCTTTGGCAGGCGGTGCGGCGATCTTATCTGTGTAACCTGCAGGGAATACCGACGGACTGCCCCCATCGTGAGAAGAACGGCTGGACGGCCGATGCACACGTAAGTATCGATATCGGCCTTGCGAACTACGACGGTATTACGGTCTACGAAAAGTGGATCGACGACATGATTGACAACCAGCGTGAAGACGGTTCGATTTCGGGTATTATACCGAGTGCCGGCTGGGGTTATGACGACTGGATCGGGCCGGTATGGGATGCTGCCATGTTCATCATCCCCGATGCGCTGTACAACTATTATGGTGACGTGCGTGCCATCGAGAAGATATATCCCGTGGCGGAACGTTATCTTGAGTATCTTGCCGGACGTGAGAACGAGGATGGTACGGTGACATACGGTCTGGGCGACTGGTGCTTCTACAAGACTCAGACGCCTTCGGATTTTACCACTACGTGCTTCTATTATTACGACCAGAAGCTGATGGCGCGTTTTGCAGCCCTGACGGGCCGCGACGGTTCGAAATACGAGGCCAAGGCCGAGGCGCTGCGCGAGCTGATCAATACTAAATATCTCGATTCGGAGACGGGCATCTACTCCATCGGCCGCGTCACGGCACAGGCCGTGCCTCTGGCGTTGGGTATCGTCCCCGCGGGGATGGAGGCGAAGGTTGCGGCGCGTCTGAACGACGTTGTGGTCGAGGACGGATATACGTGCGACTTCGGCCTGTTGGGCAGCCGCTATGCTCTGCGCATGTTGGTCAAGTACGGATATGTCGAGACGGCATACAAGCTGGCGACGCAGACACGCCGCCCGTCGTGGGGCAACTGGATCGTCGAGGGCTTTACCACGCCGCTTGAGACGTGGGCCCTGCGTGAGAATTTCTCAGATTCGTCGGCCAACCACGTCTTCTTCGGCGATATCGCAGCATGGATGCAGAGCGACATCGCAGGCATCAACTACGACGAGCAGAAACCCGGGTTCGAGAATATAATCATCCGTCCGCACTTCCCTGCCGAGATGGAGTGGGCCGAGGCGTCGTATCACTCTGTGCGTGGCGTCGTGCGCTCGGCATGGCACCGCAGCCGCAACCATATAATCCTCGAAGTGACCATCCCGCTCAATACTACGGCTACGATCTACACCGACGGCGTATATAAGATCAAGGGCAACGGCTCGACATACCGTTTTGTGGTGAACGAGCGCGCCGCCGCGAAGTACACGCGACCCGACGCCGAGCGCTAATGATGGCGTGGTGGCTGGGCGAGAAGGTCATAGATGGTTGACCTCTCTGGCTGTCCCGTACGCGGTATTTTGTGGGTGTTACGAAGCGTTGTGCCGATCGTGGGCCGACGGAAAAAGAAACGATATCATATAATGAAAAATCCGGCTTACCCCTTGAGGGCATGCCGGATTGTCGTTCCATTCATTACGTAAGAGGGTTGAATCTTACTTTACAATTCACAGTTCACAGCGCTTTTTTCATGTCTCAGGCCACGCGCAGCGTTATGCGGTCGTCGTCGCCTCGGTCGACGGTGACGCTGCCGCCGGCGTGCAGCTTGCCGTCGATGATGAGCGTCGAGATGGGGTCCTCGACCTCGTCGAGCAGCGTGCGCCGCAGAGCCCGCGCCCCGTATCGCGATTCGTATCCCATCTGTGCCAGACGGTGACGCGCCTCGGGGGTTATGGTTACCTCATATCCTAATTCGCGGGTGCGCGAGAGCATGCCGTCAAGTTCCAGATCGACGATACGTTCCACATCGTCTACGGTGAGCGTGCGGAAATATATTATGTCGTCGATACGGTTGAGGAACTCGGGCGCAAAGGTGCGCTCCAGAGCCTTGCGGTACTCGGCCTCGGGCGCCGAGGTTATGTTGGCACCCTTCGAGAGGGTGTTGTATCCGACCTGAGAGCTCTTCTCGGCGGCGGCGCGTGACCCGACGTTCGACGTCATTATGATCACCGTATTGCGGAAGTCCACCGTGCGGCCCGCACCATCCGTAAGGCGTCCCTCGTCGAATATCTGCAACATCGTATTGAAGACATCGGAGTGGGCCTTTTCGATCTCGTCGAAGAGTACTACCGAGTATGGCTGCCGCCGTACGGCTTCGGTGAGCTGTCCGCCCTCACCATAGCCGACATATCCCGGAGGTGATCCTATCAGGCGTGCAACGTTGTGTTTTTCGCCGTACTCGGACATGTCGATGCGTATGAGGCCGCGGCGCGAGTCGAAGAGCCAGCGCGAAAGCTCCTTGGCCAGAAGTGTCTTTCCCACACCCGTGGGCCCGACGAAGAGGAATACCCCTATGGGGCGGTCGGCATCCTTCAGACCTGCGCGTGAGCGGCGCAGCGAGCGTGAGATGCGCTCCACGGCGTCACGCTGGCCTATGACTCGCGTTTGGAGATGCTCGGCGAGAGAACGCAGACGCTCGGCTTCGTTGCTGGTGATACGCTCGGCGGGTATGCCCGTCATGTTGGTTATCACACGCTCGACATCCGAGGCCTCGATCTGGGCGGGGTTGCTCTGCATGTCGCGGTGCCATGCCGCACGCTGCTCGTTCAGGCGCGACTTGAGCGCCAGCTCCCGCAGGCGTGCCGTCGCGGCCTTCTCATAGATGAGCGCCGAGACAGCCTCGCGCCGCTCGCGCGAGGCGGCGTTCATCTGACGTTCGGTCTCGCGTATCTCTTCCGGCTCGTGCGCCGAGAGCACATGTGTGCGGGCGCCCGCCTCGTCCAAGACATCGATGGCCTTGTCGGGAAAATATCTGTCGGTGATGTAACGCTCGGTCAGGGCGACGCAAGCACGCAGCGCATCCTCCGTATAGTGTACGTTGTGGTAACGCTCGTAGTAGGGCGCAATGTTGTGCAGTATCTCGAGCGTCTGTGCCGCCGAGGTGGGCTCTATGATCACCTTCTGGAAGCGACGCTCAAGTGCCGAGTCGCTCTCGATGTTCTCGCGGAACTCGTCGAGCGTAGTGGCGCCTATGGTCTGCAGCTCGCCGCGTGCCAATGCCGGTTTGAGTATGTTGGCCGTGTCGAGGCTGCCCTGTGTAGCTCCCGCCCCGACGATGGTGTGTATCTCGTCGATGAAGACTATCGTATCGTTGCGTCGGCGCAGCTCGTCCAGCAGTTGCTGCATACGCTCCTCGAATTCGCCGCGGAACTTCGTCCCGGCCACGAGCGCCGCCACGTCGAGCGAATAGATCGTCTTGTTGCGTATGGTGCATGGTACATCCCCCGAGGCTATGCGCAGGGCCAGACCCTCGACTATGGCGCTTTTGCCCACACCAGCCTCACCGATAAGGATCGGGTTGTTCTTCTTGCGGCGTGAGAGTATCTGTATGACACGCTCGATCTCGGCCTCGCGTCCTACGACGGGGTCGATACGCCCATCGCGCGCTTGCTGCGTGAGGTCGGTGCCGAACTTGTCGAGCATGGTGCCGGCGATGGGTTTGTTCTGTTCGTCGTTCAGATCGACGACACGCAGACGTATGGCCGTAGGCTCATCCGTCGGGGCGCTCATCTCACCGATTGCAGCGGCCATGGTCTGGGCATTCATACCGTAGAGCGACAGCACCTGTGACGTGGCGGTGGTCGTATCACGCATGATGTCGAGCAGGGCGTGGGCCGTCGAGACGTTGCGTACGGCGCCGCTCTCGGCCAAAAGATGGTCGCGGTACTCCTTGTAGAAGTTCTCTGGCAGGGTATCCTCATCCTGCGGCTGCGACTTTATAAGGTTCTCGATGCGCAGCGGCAGCTGGAATATCTCCCAATCCTTCAGGTGTGACGCCAAGGCCCGATAACCCATCGAGCCCTCCTCGCGCAGAATCTCGAGCGCGAGATGATCCTTATATGATTGCCGTGTGTCGGCCTTCGTCGTGTCGAACGTAACGCGGGCTAATACGGCCTCCAAAGTCTTCGATATTCTGATCTCCATAATGGTCCGTTTATGTCGTTTTTCGGCAATATAACGGATAAGTATATCTCGATATTATGTTAAATGGTAATCGGTATATCTATCGCTTTATCTTTCAGATAGATCGATATGATGTATTTTTTGCGCGGAGGCATTGTTGCTGCCGGTTGTATAAAACAACGCCGTCGAATGTCCTATATCTCCATTCGACGGCGTAGAATGCTTCCGCGTGCTGCGGCGGGCTATACGGCGGCTCCGGCCTCGTATGCCTCGCGCATGGCGGGCGTGGACTTGACCTCTCCCGGCTGCCATACGCCGAGTCCGTATATGATGCCGCGCTCGACGGGGTTGTCCAGACAGTTGAGGAACCCGCGCAATACGGCTACCGTGGGCTGCATGCTCTCCACATCGCGTTCGGCGGCCGTCATGATAAGGTAGAACTCCTTGTCGGACATCTCCGTATAACGTGCGCAGCAACGGTCGATCAGGGTCTTGAGCTGGGCACTCACCGAGTAGAAGTAGACGGGCGTGGCCATAACAATGACGTCGGCATCGAGCATCGCCTCGATGATCTCGGCCGCATCGTCCTTCTGCGGGCATGGTTTTCCCGTGGTGCAGACACCGCAGCCGACGCAGTAGTTGACATGTTTGTCGCGCAGGAAGATCTTGCGCACCGCGTGACCTGCATCTGCGGCTCCCTGCATGAACTGGTCGCACAGCGTATCGGAGTTGCCTCCGCGACGCGGCGAGGATGAGATGATAAGAACTTTCTTAGCCATGATGATATCTGTATTTTTTACGATGCAAATATACTCGCCGCCGTGATGATGCGGCGTACCGCCATTACGGGTATTGTTACCATTTTCATCTCTGTGCATCACTTTTTCGGTACGACCAGTACGGCATCGGCATAGAGCGTACCCGATACGTCGCCGCCGTTGTCGAACTCGACGTATGCCGGAGTATCGGCACGCAGGTCATATTCGCCGAGGCTGATCCATTCGCCGGCGGTTTGGCCGTGGATGGTGATGGCGTCGTAGTCGAGTGTTATACGGTTGAGGTTGGCGCCGTCGCTTACGGTCAGCTGCGAGAGTTTCGACATGCCGCCGCGCTTGCTGTAATATGTGTAGACGGTATATCGGCCGTCGCGCTTGACGCTGAAGGGGTAGCGCAGGCTCTCGCTGCGACCCGACGGTTCGAGCTTGTAGAGCGAGGGCCCGTAGCCGCCGTATATGTTTACACGCTGCCATTGCGATCCTGCGGCAGGCTCCACGGCCGTGTCGTCGACCATGATGTCGGGAGCCGTATCGTCAAGCAGAGGATCCTCGTCATACATGCGCTGTATCTGTCGTACGTCTACCTGTTGCACATCCGTGCCGCCGTCGATGGCCAGACATGCGGCCTTGGCGGCGCTCTGCCCCAGAACCATGAATACCGGTTCCATACGTATCGAGCCGTAGGCTATGTGGCTTGCCGAGAGACATACCGGAACCAGCAGATTGGTGCACTCCTCGCGTTTGGGTGTGATCGAGCGGTAGGATACGGGGTAGGGCGACCCGATGCCTATCTGTACGTCACCTTCGTTCTTGACCATGGCCTTGCCATCCTTGTGGATGACGATACGCTGGCAGTTGTGAGAATCCATCGTGTAGGCCGCCATGCCGACGCCGTCATCTACCGTAGTGCGGTTCTCGCAGTCGGCCTGCGTGGCGACATATTCGCCCACCATGCGGCGGCTCTCGCGTATGTATAGCTGCGGCGTCCAGTGTCCGTTGTCGGTGTACTCGTCTTTCGGCAGACCCCAACGCAGCATCTCGTTGCGCATCTTCTCGGGTACGCGCGCGTCGTGGCCGATGAAGTAGAGCAACCCTAAGGTATAGCTTAAATGGGCATCGAATATCTGCTGTCGCTCGCGGTACGATGCCTCGGGATAGCTGTGGTTCATGCCGATCATGTCGGTCGAGAAGCCTCCGTTGTTGTTTATGTCGGTCTTGCGGTTGGGCATGGGGCTGATATGCATGTACGAGCCGAGGTTGTCGCTGCCGTTGGCCTTGATCAGACGCAGCAGAAGCTCATAGCGCGTCGAGTCGTAGTCGGCGGGACGCTCGATGGGGATGCTGTTCTCGGCAACGTCTGTAAGGCATATACGGAAATTGTATGCCTGCACCTTGTCGTCACCGCTGCCTTCGGCGGCAAGCGTGCCGTCCGAGATGCCCCATAAGAGTCCGCTCGTACTGTCACCCTCGATGACGTAGGGATCCACGCCGTCGGGGAACTGGTGCGTGGGGCGCATGTGTACGCCGTTCCAAGTCTCGCCATAGGTGGCGTTGTCCTCGCGACCGACCACATACGAGACACCCGCACGGGCCATGAGGTCTCCTTCGTACGAGCAGTCGATATACTGTTTTGCGCGCACGACGGTGCGGCCGAAACATTTGTCGGTATTCTGCAGACGGATCGACTCGATGCGCGTGCCCTGCTTGTCGGCGCTGAGGATACGGTGGCCGTAGAGCACGTCGACACCGCCGCGCGTGATGTAGTCGTTGAAGATGTCGAGTGCGACACTCGGTTCGAAGATCCACTTCTCGAGTTCGCCGTAGTGTTGTCCTACGCGGCGGTAGAAATCGAGCGAGAGGCCCTCGACAGCCTGTTTGTTGCCTATGTCGGTCTGGCCGAGACCTCCCGACGAAAGACCGCCGGCGCGGTGTCCGGGTTCCACGACGACGACCGTCTTGCCCTGCATGGCGGCCGAGTAGGCGGCGATGACGCCCGCCGACGAGGCCCCGTAGACGCAGATGTCATATTCGACGGTGTGGGTGCAGCCGCCTGCCGCAAGCAGGGGCGCAAGTGCGAGTATGAGTAGAGATTTTTTCATAGAGGGTTGGTGTTTGGACAAATTTACAAAAAAATATCTTTGCGTCCATCACTGCGTCAGCTTAATGAAAGCCTCGGCGGCCGTCAAGGTGCGATTTTGACGCTCGGGAAATAATGTGTATCTTTGCCTCAGATGCCGCCTGCATCGATACGGATTGCGATTGATGTGGAAACCGGCGTTGAAACAGTTTGACAATGAGCAGTATACCATTGGCCGAGCGGCTCCGTCCGCAGACCCTCGACGAGTATATCGGGCAGACGCATCTGGTCGGGCCCGACGGCGTTTTCCGTAAATTCCTTGAGACAGGGAATGTGCCGTCGTTTATACTGTGGGGTCCCCCGGGTGTCGGCAAGACCACATTGGCCAAGCTGGTGGCAAACCAGCTGAAGCGTCCGCTATATACGCTTTCGGCCGTGACGTCGGGTGTGAAGGAGGTACGCGAGGTAATCGAGTCGGCGCGCAAGCAGAGCCTCTTCAACCAGAAGGCGGCATTCCTGTTCATCGACGAGATTCACCGCTTCAACAAGAGTCAGCAGGATTCGCTTCTGGGTGCGGTCGAGCAGGGTATCGTGACGCTCATTGGTGCCACGACCGAAAATCCGTCCTTCGAGGTGATCTCGCCGCTGTTGAGCCGCTGTCAGGTATATATCCTCAAGCCGATGAACGACGAGGAGCTCTCGACGCTGCTGCACCGTGCCATCACCGCAGACGAGGAACTCAGCCGCCGTAATGTGAAGGTCACGCAGACCGAGGCGCTGTTCCGTTTTTCCGGAGGCGATGCCCGCAAGCTGCTCAATATCCTCGACATCATGGCTGGGGCCACGTCGGGCGACATCGAGATCACGGACGAGAGTGTCACGGCATGCCTGCAACAGAACATAGCGCTCTACGACAAGAACGGCGAGCAGCATTACGACGTCATCTCGGCCTTCATCAAGTCGGTTCGCGGGAGCGATCCCAATGCGGCGATATACTACTTGGCGCGTATGCTGGCCGGAGGCGAGGAGCCGCGGTTCATAGCGCGTCGACTTGTGATCCTCGCCTCGGAGGATATCGGTCTGGCGAACCCCAACGCCCTGCTCCTTGCGAATGCCTGCTTCGATACGGTCCACAAGATCGGCATGCCGGAGGCGCGCATAACCCTTGCCGAGACCACCATATACCTTGCGACGAGTCCCAAGAGCAACTCGGCATATATGGCCATAAATGAGGCCCTGAGTTTCGTGTCGCACGACACGACGAACCGCCCCGTGCCGCTGCACCTGCGCAATGCTCCCACGAAGCTGATGAGCGAGGCGGGATATGGCAAGGGATACAAGTATGCGCACGACTTTGCAGGCGGGTTTGTCGAGCAGGAGTTCCTGCCCGAGTCGATCTCGGGAAAACGGTTCTACACGCCCAATACGCAGAATCCCTCGGAGGCGAAGATCGCCGAACGCATACGCACGCTCTGGGGCGACAAATATTCCAAATAACCTATGTTATGCGCTCGCGGATGCGGGCGGTATGTATTTTGCTCAACCAAGAATAAAATCCTCGAAACACATGAAACGAATACTTTTATCACTGCTGGCTCTTGCGGCGGCTCTGGGCGCGACGGCGGCCACGGCCGGAAAACAGACGCTTCTGTATGCCGTAAAGGATGCCGACTCGCTCTTTCTGGACCATTATGTGGCCGACGTCGAGGGCCAGCGCCCGTGTATGATCTTTGTCTTCGGCGGAGGCTTCGCCGGCGGCGAGCGCGACAACAAACAGTATATTCCCTACTTCGAGTTTATGAACGACCACGGCTACGACGTTGTATCGATAGACTACCGTCTGGGGCTGAAGGATGTGTCGGGCGCGGGCGACATGTCGGTGCGCGAGATGGTGACGCTCTTCAACAAGTCGGTCCGAATGGCTGTGGAGGATCTCTTCAGCGCCACGCTCTTCGTACTCGGCAAGGCCGACGAGTGGGACATAGACCCGCACATGATCGTCACGTGCGGCTCCTCGGCGGGTGCCATCACCGTCCTGCAGGCCGAAAACGCCCTCTGTAACCGCAGCGATACGGCCGAGGTCATGCCCGAAGATTTCGATTATGCGGGTGTCGTGTCATTTGCCGGGGCGGTCTTCTCGGTGGATGGCGCGCCCGAGTGGAATCGTTGCCCTGCACCCGTTATGATGTTCCACGGCAGTGCCGACAATCAGGTGCCATTCGAGAAAGCATCGGTATTCGGTGTGGGATTCTACGGTTCGAAGTTTCTGGTCAAGCAGTTCGACAAGCGGCAATGGCCCTATTGGTTCTATACGGTGGAGTACCAGAACCACTCGATGGCCGTTACGCCCATGCGTGACAACCGCTACGAGATCCTCGCCTTCCTTGAGCAGATGGTGCGCGACCGCCGCCCGATGCAGTCCGTAACCGAGGTGCGCAGCGAGGACTTCCCGCCATGCAAAACACGGTTCAAGGTCATGGACTACGTACGCGCCAACTATGCCCGTTAGCAGGCGGCAAAGTGATGAAACCCGAAAATAGAGACTCTAATCACGACTTATGAAACGCATAGGTGTCATTTCCGACACGCACGGCACCTTCGACGACGTGCTGAAACACTTTCTTGAGGATGTGGACGAGATATGGCACGCCGGAGACTTCGGGTCGCTGGAGACGGCGGACGCCATCGCCGCATTCAAACCGCTGCGCGGCGTCTACGGCAATGTGGATGGCGGCATGATGCGCCGCGTGTATCACAGTTCGGCATTCTTCGAGTGCGAGAAGAAACATGTGCTCATAACCCACATCGGCGGCTATCCGCGTCACTATTCGCCTCCCGCACTGCAACTCATACAGGGCGCGCGGCCCGATATCTTTGTGGCGGGACATTCGCATATACTCAAGGTGATGTTCGATCCCGTCTACCGCCTTCTCTATATCAACCCCGGGGCGGCAGGGGAGTACGGCTTCCACAAGGTACGAACGGCCGTGCGTTTTACCATCGACGGCGACGATATGCGCGACATGGAGATCGGCGAGTGGCCGCGCCGCGGATGATCCTCCGAGGCGGAAATGAAAAACGGGTGCGATTCTTCGAGGAATCGCACCCGTCTGCTTTGCAGGGTGGAGCTGGTCTATTTTACTATCAACTCGCTGTATGCGCGGTCGGCAAGTGCGGTGAGCAGGGCACGTGCCGATTTCCACTCTGCGGGCGCGATGATCGCCTTGTTGATCTTCACGTTACGCGTGACGGTGGCCTTGCTGCCGTCGACCTCTATGCGGAGCGTCACCTCGCCAACAGGGTTCGAGAGTTTCAGCTCGCGGCTCGGCGTAAGGATACGGCCGTCGGTGGTTATGGTAAACGTCACCTCGTCGTCGCACACGTAGGGCATCTCGAAATATTGCCTGCGCTCCGTTCCCAGACGCGATATGCCCCATGACTCGGCAAAACCTACCGTTGGGAGTTTCACCAGACGGTATCCCGAGCGGTCGGCTACACTGACTGCGGGTGATGTCTGCTGCGTTGAGGTGACGCCGCTGCGGTCGGTCTCGATGTTGGCCGAAGAGGTTGCCTCGGTGCCGTTTATCGTAACGGTTACGTCGGCCTTGCGGATATTGGTGCAGGGGGCGAAGTCGATCTTTCGGCCGCCGGTTACCGAATAGACCTCGTCGCGGTCGCTGCGGAGCTGCAGATCGAGTTGTGCGCCTGAGCCAGAATAGTAGCTGGTGTTGCCGTCAATCGTAACTGCTACGGCGAAACTCTTGATGTCGCGCAGCATCTTGACGGCATGGCAGGCGGGATATACCGCCACCACCTCGGCGTCGATGCCTTCGGCCGTGAGGGCACGGGCCAGAAGCGTGCATTTCTCCAGATCGGTGCCGTACGCCGAAGCCAATACCTCGGCTGCGGGACGCGTACGATAGCCTGTCATGAAGGGCGTTACCCCGCTTCGGCCGAGATACGATCCCATATATTCGGCGTATGCCTTCAAGGTCTCATCTTTGGATTGGCGGGCAAGACCCGGCACCTTGACTATGTCGCGCTCGGTGCGGGCGATGCGGCTCAGTGCGTCGGCCGTCGAGGTGAATGTCGTGGCGCAGAGCGTGGGGCGTCCTTCGCCGTTTTGCGGCGTATAGCCCTCGTCGTAGTATGCGGCAAGGTTGCGGAACTGCCACGTGTAGGTATCGCCCGAGCGGCGGGGCTTCATGGCGGGATCGTAACGCAGTTCGGTGCCTGCGGGCACGGTGATCTCTATGCGGCGGTCCTTCACTGAGGCGGCAGGCTCCGTGAGTGTCTCGCACACTTCGAGAGCAGGGTAGAAACCCGCCTTCGTCGAGAGCGTGTAGTCGAGGTGTATCGTTGCCCCTATCTCCAGTCCCGTATGGGTTATGACGGCCTCGCGCAGGCGGTTGTATGCGGGAGCATCGGCCGCGGCGTGGGGCAGAGACTCGTTGATGGCGTTGTCGGGCAGGGGCACGACGGTGCCGTCGGCCTGCGTCGTGTAGGCTTCGTTTATGGTGAGAGTCTGGTATTCGGGATCATACACCACGAACGTCTCGCCGAAGAGGTCGTTGAACGAAGTGTGGGTCTCGAGTTTCAGATCCATCACGCGGCGGTACTGCTGCGAGCCGTCGGCCGCAAGCGTATAGCTTGTGTGGAGTTTTTCGTATGTGGCCTCATCGCCGGCATAGGCGGCCGTGAAGGCCAGAAGGCACAGTATGGTTGTTATGTATCGTTTCATCTTACTCACTCTTTTCGAATACCAAATCGTTTATCTCTTTGAATCCAAGCACCGACTCGCGGAACTGTGTCCAGTCGGCCGCATCGTAGACACGCTTGCCGAGCGATATGCGCTGCTGCAGGTGCAGCGTCGCTCCCGACTGCGAGCAGCTGCCTTCGTAATTGACCGTCTGGCCGCCAACTTCGGCCTCGTACGGCTTGCCGACGAGCGTGTAGCCTGCGGGCAGGGTGATGCTCTCGTCAAGCTCCACGAGACGCGAGGTCGAGTCCTTGAAGGCGTAGCGGCGAGTCTCGGGCGTGAGGCTCACGCGCAGGAAGGTGTAGATCGAGTTGTAGAGTCCTGTCTTGACTATGGGCTGGCATATCATGACGCCGTCGCCAACGGCCGCGTAGTCGGGAATCTCGAAACGCACGGTCATCGACAGCGGCCCCTGCTGGTAGTCGGCAGGGTTCTTGCCTGCATCGTACGACAGAAGACGTGCCTGCGGCGATATGTTGAGCAGCTCGCGCTCGATGGCGGCGCGCACGCGTGCCCGCATGCCCGTAGTGAAGGGACGTCGTGCCGAGGCATCCGACAGCCCTTCGGCCTCGACCGTGAAGCTGCCCGTGATCTTGCCGTTGGCATCGAGACGCGACGCGGCCTTGATGCGGAAGTAGTGGTTCTCGGGTGCCGAGAGGGGTGTAAGGCAGAGATCCGACCCTTCGGGTATGCCGGGCAGATAGTTCTGCTGCTGCTCGGCGCTGCTCCACAGCTCGCGGCTGAAGGGCACCCACGTCGGGTCAAGCGGCATATAGGTGCCGTCGCCGAGCTTGACCACGGCTACGCAGTGGTTGAAGTGGTCGGCCGGTATGGCCTCGATGCGCGATCCGGCCATCGTCATGGCGGGGTAGGCCTCGAAGCCTGCCATGCGGAGCATCGAGATCAGCAGCGCCGCCTTGTCCTTGCAGACGCCGCAGCGGTCGGTGAAGTTGGTGCGGGTGTTGTGCAGGGTGTAGCCCTCGCCCTTGCCCATCGAGATGCCCGAATAACGCATGTTGTCGGCAACCCAGTGGGTCAGCACGGCAATCTTGCGCATCGGGTCGTCAATGCCGCGTATCAGCTCGTCAACCTTGGCCTGCGCCTCGGGCGTGGGGTCAAAGCTGCCGTAGTCCTCGTTTACGCCGTGGAACCAGAGCGACTTGTCGCGCCACGAGTCGGTCGACGAGAGCATCAGCTTCGGCGCCACGTCGTAGAGGTCGACCATGTTGGGCTCGCGGTCGAACGGACGCGCATCCTCTACCGTGAACGAAAGTATCTGCCGCCCGTCGGCAAAACGTACCGAAGGCGAGCAGGTGCCCTGATAGAACTCGTACTGTACGTGTTTGCTCTGCGGGACGGATACCGTATAGTTCTTCACCATCGTAGGCTCCGATACCCAGAAGGGTACGATGTCGTAGAACTGTCCGCGCATGGGTGGGATGAAACGTTCATCGTCCGAGGGCATGCCGTCGAGCAGGGCGTATGTGAAGCCGTGCTTCTCGATCGAGTATTCCACGACGTCGCCGGCCTTGAGGGCGCCGATCTTGATCATGATCTGCCGCGCACCCCAATATATGGCACGTGCGGGTGCGGCGTAATCCAACGTATTCTCGACGGGGATTTCGTCTACGGTGCCGTCGGCGCGATATACCTTCACCGAGGTGAATCGAGCGGCCGCCGTGAGCGGGTCATAGTCATATTTCAGGATGCGGTTTGCGAGTGCACCTTCGGCGTTGCCGATGAGTACGGCGCGGTAGATGTCGAAGGCGCCCGATCCGGTCTCGGCGATCTGGACGTTCGTGCGGTCGACAAGACATACAGCAGGACTTGACTTCAGAGTCGTGTCGGCCTCGGCCCGCGCCTTGAGCGGAAGCCACTCCTGTGCCGTCGAGGCGTACCACAGCGGCAGAAGGAGAAACAATAACAATAGTCTCTTCATATATGTGTTGATTATCTGTATTGTCACTTATGGCAGAGTAACGTAGCGTTACGCCGCCCGTCATGCAAATATACGCAAACTCGGCGGGTGCGTCAAGCTAAAAATCGTGTTCTGTCACCACAGGCGGTCTGCAAGGGCCTAAGTATCGAAATTAAGCGAATTTTTATTCCCGTATTCCGGTTTTTTTTCGTGTCTGCGCACATCCCTCTCGTATAAAAAGCGCCGCTGCCCTTACTTCCTGTTGGGGCGGCGGCGCTATGTGAGGCGTCGTGTGCAGCTGAACGAGACGGCGCTTACACCTCTGCGCCAGCAGTTAATGCAGGTATCGCAACTTACGGATATACGCAGCGAGGCGCGCGAAGGCAGCGGTACTATACAGCTGTCGTTCGAGCAGGGCGCGGACATAGACTATATCTTCATCGAGGTTAACGAAAAGATCGACCGTTGTACATCGTCCTTGCCTCGCGAGATAGAACGTCCGAAGGTTATAAAGGCCAGCGCCACGGACATTCCCGCTTTCTATATCGACATGACGCTCAGGAAGGAGCCGCAAACAGACGGGCTCGACGAGTTGCATCCCGTGTCGGATCAGTTTATCGAGTTGAGCCGTTTTGCCTCGCAGGTGATAACCAAACGCATCGAACAACTCTCCGAGGTGGCAATGGTCGATGTCTCGGGCGGAGTCTCGTCGGAGTTGCTTGTAATTCCCGACGAGGAGCGCCTGCGGCAGGCCGGCATTACGATAGGCGACGTGGAAAACGCCCTGCGCAGCATGGACATATCTTTGGGGAGTCTCACGATACGCGACGGCGAATACCAGTACAATGTCAAGTTCCGCACCGTTGCCGGAGGCAAGAGCGATGTGGAGGAGATGTTCCTCAAGGTCAAGGGACGCCTGTTCCGGCTCAAGGAGCTGGCCGATGTCATGGAGCATCCGCGCAAGCGTCAGGGTATGGTTCTCTCGAACGGCAAGGATGCCATAACGCTCGCCGTAGTCAAGCAGGCCGATGCCCGTATGTCGGACCTCAAACGCAGCATTAACAGCCTTATGAGGCAGTTCCGCCGCGACTATCCCAACATAGAGTTCACCGTTACGCGCGACCAGACGGAGCTGCTCGATTATTCGATCGGCAACTTGATCGACAACATCATCGTCGGCATAATATTGGCGTGCGTGGTCATACTGCTATTCATGCGTGACCTGCGCTCGCCGCTGCTGGTGATACTGACAATTCCCGTAACCCTTATCATCACGCTGCTCGTATTCTACATCACAGGCATATCGATCAATATAATATCGTTGTCGGGCCTGATTCTCGGTACGGGAATGATGGTGGACAACTCGATCATCGTCGTTGACAACATCACGGCGCGTTGGCAGCGCGGCGAACTTCTGCGTGATGCTGTCGTACGCGGCACCCGCGAAGTTGTCACACCGATGCTGTCGTCGATTCTCACTACGTGCGCCGTGTTCATACCGCTCATATTCATCAACGGCATGGCCGGAGCCATGTTCTACGATCAGGCCATGGCCGTCACCATCACGCTCTTCGTGTCCTACGGTGTTGCGATAATCCTGCTGCCGGTATATTACGGGGTGTTGTATCGTCGGTTGCCGCACTTCAAACCCAACGCATGGCTCGAGCGTTTCTCGTTCGATCGGGTAGAGAGCCGTTACGACTCGATACTCAAGTGGTTCTTCCGCCACCGAGCCGTCATGTGGACGATATATGCCGTGGCGGCGGCTGGTCTGGTGACTCTGTTCTTTGTCGTCAGACAGGGGCGTCTGCCCGAGATGACTTACCGCGACATGCTGGTGCGTATAGACTGGAACGAGCGTATCTCGGCCGAGGAGAATGCCCGTCGCACCGATGCCATGATATCTGAACTGGGAACGGCCGTAGAACAGTCGACCGTGATGGCGGGGGTGCAGCAGTTTATTCTGGGACATACCGGCGAGATGGGTGTTGCCGAGGCTACCGTATATCTTAAATGTTATGATAGTGACGATGTGCAGTCCGTGCAGGACAGGCTCTCGACCTATATGATGCAGCACGCGCCCGAGGCACACGTTTCGTTCGGGGTGTCGGGCAATATCTTCGACATGATCTTTGCCGACAAGGAGGCCATGTTGACGGCTCGCCTGCGTTCGACATCGGGTCGTGCGGCCACTCCAGAACAGTTGCAGGGCGTCATTGAAAGTATCAGCCGAGCTCTGCCCGAGATGCATATTCCGCCGATAGCCGTGCAGGAGGACATAATGTATGTCGCGCAGCCCGAGCGTATGGCTCTTTACGGGGTGAGCTATTCCATGCTGTTCACGGCATTACGCAACGCGCTGAATGAAAATACGCTTTTCACAATCAATTCGGGCAACGAATCGCTGCCCGTGGTTGTCGGCAGCAACATTGACGATCTGAACGATTTGCTCGAAAAGACATTTGTCAAGGCTGGGGATGCCGAGATCCCCGTAGGGGTATTCATGAAACAGACGCGCTCGCTTGAACTGAAAAGCATTGTCGCGGGCGAGGAGGGCGACTACTATCCGCTTGAGCTTGCTCCGGCGTCGCGCGATGTGGATCGTGTGATGCGTACCGTGCGCGACTGTGTGGCCGAGGCGGAGGGCTTCGAGGTGAGTTTCAGCGGCAGCTACTTTACAAACAGGGAAATGGTGCGGCAACTCGTATGGGTGCTTGTAATCGCCCTGCTGTTGCTCTATTTCATCCTCGCGGCGCAGTTCGAGTCGCTCGTGCAGCCGCTCATAATACTCTCGGAGATAGTGATCGACCTGTTTGGGGCAATTGTCATATTGTGGATTTTCGGGCAGACGCTTAACCTGATGTCGATGATCGGCCTGATAGTGGTTTGCGGTATTGTCATCAACGACTCGATTCTGAAGATCGACACAATAAATACCCTTCGGCGTCGCGGCATGCGTATGCAGCATGCCATACTCGAGGCCGGCAGGCGACGCCTTAAACCCATCGTTATGACTTCGCTAACGACGATTCTGGCCGTAGTGCCGTTCCTCGCACGCGGGGATATGGGTTCCGACCTGCAATATCCCATGTCGCTGGTGATAATCGGCGGTATGATCGTGGGAACGCTCATAAGCGTGCTGTTCATTCCCGTGGCCTATTACGAAATTTATAAATCGCAGCGATGATGCCGCCGATACATACGCCATCCCCGCGACGCGGCATACCTCCGTTCTCTGTGCTGCTCATCATGATCGCCGTATCGGTCATAGGCTTCGCCATGCTGCCGCGGCTGAAGGTACAGTATTCGCCGTCGGCGCCGCAGCACAGCATAGGCGTGTCGTTCTCGTGGTCGGGAGCCTCGGCCCGAATCATGGAGCAGCAGGTGACATCGCGTATCGAGGGCGCGCTGTCCGTGATCTCGGGATGCCGCAATGTCTCCTCATATTCATCCAACGGGTATGGCAGCGTTACCGTCTATTTCAACAAGGATACGGATATGAAAGCTGCCCGTTTCGAGGCGGCATCCATCCTGCGGGCCCTGTATGACAAACTGCCCGAGGGTGTGTCGTATCCGTCTCTGTCGCTGGCGGCCGAGGGCAGGCGCGAACAGACCGCGCTTTCATATACGATAAAGGCCGGCATCCCGTCTGAGCAGATCTACGATTACATCCTTGACAACGTGTCGGTCCCGTTGTCGCGGGTGGATGGCGTAGGCCGCGTCAACATATCTGGCGCCACGCCGTTCGAATGGGTCGTGACGTTCGATCCGGAAGCCCTCGAGTCGGCCGGACTTACGGCTTCGGCCCTCGCTTTGGCCTTTTCCGATTATTTCCGCAGCGACATAATAGGCATGACCACGCTCGAGAACGACGAGGGCGAACAACGCAACATAGTGCTGAAGCTGCGGAACCTATCGTCAACCGATTTCGGCGACATACCCATAACCAAACGCAATGGCCGCATCTACTACCTGCGAGACTTTGCCACGGTACGTTGGCGCGAGGCCCTGCCGTCGAGCTACTACCGTATAAACGGACTTAACACCATAACTCTATCCGTAACGTGCGAGACGGGATCCAACATATTGCGCGTAAGCGAGGCCGTGCGTGAGGAGATGTCGCGCCTGCAGGCATCGTTCCCGCCGCAGATAACGGCATCGCTCTCATACGACGCTTCAAGGTACATAAGCGACGAGTTGGACAAGATATATTCGCGTACGCTGTGGTGTCTGGCCATATTGCTCGTCTTCGTCTTTCTGGTGAGCCGCGATGTGCGGTATCTCGTGATGATAACCGTAACGCTGGCGGTAAACCTGCTTGTCGCCGTGGTATTCTACAACCTGTTGGATGTCGGCATACACATATATTCCTTGGCTGGAATCACCGTCTCGCTCGGCATCATGATCGACACGGCGATAATAATGGTCGACCACTACAGCTATTACCACAACCGGAGGGTGTTTACTTCGATACTCGGCGCTCTGCTCACGACCATAGGCGCTCTGGGCATAGTGTGGCTCCTGCCCGAGGACCAGCAGGCAAACCTTACGGATTTTTCGCTGGTGATAATCATTAACCTCACAGTGTCGATGATTGTCGCACTGTTGTTCGTGCCGTCGATGATAGACAAGTTCCCGCTCGGGCGCAGCATGACGACGCTGCCCCGCCGCAGCCGCCGGCGCATAGCCCGCATCTCGCGCCGTTACGAATGTTTCATCGCGTGGGGGCGGCGCCACCGCTGGGCTTTTCTCGTGCTGCTTGTATGGGGCTTCGGCATACCTACATTCCTGTTGCCGGAGCGTCTGTCGGACCCGCAAGACGAGAACCCGCCCCTGCACCGGCGTCTCTACGACAAGGTTATGACCAGCCGTTTCGTTACCGAAAACCGCCTTACGCTCGACATGATATTCGGCACGTCGGTCAATCTGTTCAACAAGAAGACCTCGGCATACAGCTATTACCGCAGTCCCGAACAAAAGCGCCTCATGATCAATGCCGGTATGCCGGAGGGGTGTACCGTACAGCAGCTGAACGACGTTGTGCGCCACATGGAGAACTACATAAGCCAATACGACGAGATCGCATCTTTCCACACCAGTGTCAATTCATACGACAACGCTACAATCGAGGTGACGTTCAGGCGCGAATACGAGAATACGTCATTCCCGTCGCGTCTGAAGCAGGAGATAATCAGTGCTGCGGCCAATTTCGGTGGCGCGACATGGCGCGTGTCGGGTGTCGATGACCAGTATTTCAACAATAATGTGGTGACGAGCTACCGTTCCAATTCGATCCGGCTGCGCGGGTACAACTATGATCAACTTTCGGAGTTTGCCGACCGTCTGCTCGATTCTCTCGGGCAGAACCGCCGTGTCTCCGAGCCGGAAATCATGGACGGAAACTCATGGTCTCTGCCTTCAAACGAATTTCACATACGCTACAACGACGAACAGATAGCCGCGGCGGGACTCAACATTTACGATTACTACTCGGCTTTGAGCACCAAGTTGTACAATAGTGGTCTTGCGACTATTTACAATGGTCATGAACTACAGCGTGTGGTCATGGAGTCGGGCGGCCGCGACAGGTTTGACAAATGGAACCTCGAAAACGCTCTGGTGACGGAGACCGATACGCCCATGAAACTGTCGACCGTAGGGTCGATCGAAAAACGGCGCACGGGCATGGCCATACGCCGCAGCCGACAGTCATACGAGATATCGGTAGGTTTCGACTTCATCGGTTCGTATGAATTGTGCAACCGTCTTGTGGACAAAACCATAAAACAGTTCAACGAAGAGATCCTGCCGCTGGGATTCCGCGCCGACGCCCCGTCATACGGAGGCTGGAACGACTCGAAAAAGACACAGATAAAACTCATATTGCTGGTCATTGCCATCATATACACCATGTGCGCCATAATTTTCGAGTCGCTGCTCAAGCCGCTGGTGATAATCATGATGATACCCATATCGTTCATAGGGGTATTCCTCACGTTCGGATTTTTCGACTTCCGCTTCGATCAGGGAGGCTTTGCGGCTTTCGTATTGCTTTGCGGCATCGTGGTAAATGCCGGAATATACTTGATAACGGAATATGACGAATGCCGCCGTAGCTCTTTCAAGCAGGGGTTGCAGCTCTATCTGATGGCCTTCAACCACAAGATCGTCCCAATATCGCTCACCATACTCTCGACGATACTTGGCTTGGTGCCGTTCCTTTACGACGGTCCCGAGGAGGTCTTCTGGTTCGCCTTCGCCATGGCTGCCATCAGCGGTACGGCGTTCTCGATTCTGGCCCTGATAATTTATCTGCCCATATTCATGCCCTTGGGGGAGAGGACGTCAACGGGAAGTGTACATGATTATGGAACCCGGAATGTATGTAGCGACGTCGGCCCCAACCGGTCGGCATAGCGATACAAAATACCGTCGATTACATCGTTTGTTACGCGCCGGTTGGTTCAAACATGCAAAACTTATTAGCAGTAATACCATGCCTAAGCAGAAAATATCGCTTATTGTCCTGATGACATCTCTTCTTATTGCGGCAGCATGCAGCCGCAGTGATGTGCGCGATTTGACGCGCGAAGACGGCACTATCCCCAATGACAGTATCGTAAAGAGAGTGGAATTTCTCTATCTGTACGACGACGAACAGACAATGCTGGGTGGCATATCATCCGTGGATTCTTTTGACGGCAAGTGGTATGTCCTCGACAACAGCAATCGCTCCATCATCGTCATGTACGATGCCGAAGGCCGTCCTCTGAACCGATATGACCGGACAGGACGCGGGCCGGGCGAATATGCGGAGATAACCGATTGCGATATTGATCCTGCCACAGGCCGCATATACGTTTTGTGTGGTCCGCCAAAAATCATAATACTCGACAGCGAGTTGAACTTCATACGAGAGATCCCGCTCACGCAGTTCTATCACCGTATTGCATATGTTAACGATGGAATACTGCTGTTCTCGGGCTATGATGCGGCCGTAGACCGTATGGCCGGCGACGGTTCCGTGAAGAGAATATTCGAGACGGCCAAGGATGCATATTATACCGATAGCCGTGCGCCTGTATTTATCCGCAGCGGTCACGATATATACTTCCAGACCGAACCATCCGACTCGTTATACCGTATCACCCATAAGGGATGCGAGGTTGCAGCCGCATACGATTACATGAATCGCGAGGAGGCTCAGGCAAGACATCGCACAGAGTCTCTTATTGGTCTCAAGGCCATGGAGTATGTGCGGCCAAAGGTGCTTTGCGTAATGCGTGACGGTGACAATCTGTCTTTCATATACAACCGTATCGTATACAATGTAAGCATGGAGTACAACGGTGAGTATCACAATTTCGCCCTCAATATTGCAGGTTTGTCCAATGCCCTCGCCATGACCGGGAACAAACTTGTCGGATGGATCTATTCACATAACTATGATCCCGATCTGGCAGCTACAATATACGATGGTGTCGAGTTACATGAAATAGATGGTTGGGACGATGCCAAAAGAGAGTCCGGAAACCCGATACTCGTAATACACACTCTTGCGAAACGTTAAATTCCCATACAATCAAACTTTGTCTCCAAAACATTGTGCACATAACTTCTGAAGTGAGTTGTTACGCTCATGGGATAAGGTGTAGCGTCTTTATGGCATGAAATGAATGTCATCGGCGGCGTAGTAAAGATCTAAGGCTGGATGATCGGGGCGGAAATGATAGATACGCTTTACGGAAAAAACGATGCGAAAACAAGGCGTTTGAGAAAGACAAATTGCCCGTATTTGTGCCGGAATTGTGTGCTGGATGAAAACGAGACAGCCGCCTGCATTGCTGCAAGCGGCTGTCTTTGAAGTGGTACCAGCGGGAATCGAACCAGCGACACAAGGATTTTCAGTCCTTTGCTCTACCAACTGAGCTATGGCACCATCGTTTCGGGCGGCTGCAGAAGTCTTTTGCAAACCTTGCGGGCAATTGCAATGCTCTGTCTGACCCGTTGCGAGTGCAAAGGTAAACAAAAAATCTCAACATCCAAACGTTTCGGCCTTTTTTTGCATTTTATCTTTATCGGGGCTCTCGACCGTATTATGCTTAATCTATATGATTATGCTCGTATGTGTATGTTATGCAATCTTTTATGTGAAATATGCGGGCGCTGCGAGGTTTTCCGTCGAGGCGGATTCCGGTTATAATGTGTGCGAAGGCCGGGGCTGCGGTATCGGTAAGGGGGCGCGCCCGGAGCATCCATGACGTAATTCCGAAACTCGCACGAAGTAAAAAAGTCGGTGTGATTGTGTTTGTCCAGATGCTTTTCGTATATTTGCCGACGACGGGCGGATGTTTGGTGTGCCGAGTCTGCCGTCTTGACTGAGAACCCGTGCCGCACGGATTGCGGAGACTTTTAATGTAAGGAATATGGGAACGAGTGTAAATATCCGGAGAATCCTGCTGTCGGTAATATTTGTCGTGTCGGCAGCCGTGGCTGCGGCGCAGGACTGGGGACGGCTTCCAATACCTAAGGCCGATCGGGAACTGATATACAATGTGGTAAAGATAATGAACATGCCAGAGGGTACGCATCGCATATACAACGGCAAGGGTAGTACGATATTTGATGTAGTTTATACGATCCGCTGCCGCAAGGGCGAGTGGGTCGTATACAATGGCGGCATGGAGAGTGTTTTCGATGCCCTGTACACTGTTACGGCGGATGGAAAGGGTACGTATACGATATACAAGGGCGGTATGAAGAGTGTTTTTGATATTCTGTATCGTCTGGAGTACACCGATCGCGGGATGAAGTTGTACAAGGGGGATTCGTTCAGTGTGAATCCGATATATACTTACGAGCGTGATTAGTGTAGTCGCGTAATGCGGCGGAATGAAAAAATGGAGCGCGGAATCGATTGGTTTCGCGCTCCATTTACAATACCCTTAATTAACCTCATGGCTTTGTCAAACCATCTCTTTTCGGAGTCATGAACTTCTCGCTCCTGTGACGGGGTGCCGGATATGGTGTTTTTCCGTCATTATCCTTGGCGGAGGATCCCATTTGCGGAAGATGCCATCATCTTTTGCTTAAGGAAGCACCTCGGAAAACCTCATCTTTCAATCGAAGGCTTCATCTCGTGAAACTCCCTCGCGTGATAACCTCTCGATAAGGCCCGCTCTTGTGTAATCCACCTCTCGGGAAGATCCGATCTTGTGAAACCTTCTCTTATGAAGGCCCGCTTTTGTGGAAACCTCCTCTTGTGGAAATCCGAAGTTGTGAAAACCTCTCGTGAAGGCCCGCTTTCGACCCGTCGAAGCGGAAGGAGGGGGATTCGAACCCCCGGTACCCAAATTCGAGTACGTCAGTTTAGCAAACTGGTGGTTTCAGCCACTCACCCATCCTTCCAAACCGATTTCTCTGAAAGAGTGGTGCAAATGTAGAGAAAAAAAACTATTGTACAAAATAATCGGTGCAAAAAATTGCGGGCCGGCATGTCGACGCCCGAAAAGCCTTTTTTGCGGTATTGTGACCGTATGCCGTCGTGCCGTCGGCAGCGTGGATGGGGCCCGCGGCGTGCAAATGTCTTTTGCGGGGCATTTGCATGCCGTTTATCTCGAAAATGGATCTTGAAAGGATATGCGTATAATATGGTATTTTCTGTATATGATGCGCCTCGGCAAAGCCAAATCTGAAAAACTTTGTTTTTCGATTTGCATCTGCCCTCGGCTTTCCTTATATTTGTATCTAAATGTCCGTATTGATATATATTGTGCCGAAACGCCTTGCGTGTACTGTATTGTCGGGCTGTGGTGCCGTGCCGTATATGTTGATATGTCATATTTTACGTTTGTATCATGAAAAACGATCGTCTGATGTCGCTTGACGCACTGCGCGGATTCGACATGCTCTTCATCATGGGCTTCGCCTCGCTGGTGGTAGCCCTCTGCGGCCTGTGGCCGTGCGGTGTTACGGATGCCATAGCCCGCTCGATGAGCCACGTCTCGTGGAACGGACTGCGCCACCACGACACAATCTTCCCTCTGTTTCTGTTCCTTGCGGGCGTGTCGTTCCCCTTCTCGTTGGCAAAGCAGCGCGAGACGGGCCGTTCGCGCACGCAGATCTATGTGAAGATCATACGCCGCGGCGTGCTGCTGGTGCTGTTCGGGCTCATATACAACGGTCTATTTACGCTTGACTTCTCGTCGCTGCGCTGTGCCAGCGTATTGGGCCGCATCGGTATCGCATGGATGGTGGCGGCGCTGTTGTTCGTCAATTTCGGCGTGCGCACGCGTGCCGTTATCTCGGTGGTGATACTCGTGGGATATGCCTTGCTGTCGAAATATGTGGGCGCGCCCGACGTGCCCGGCGGTGACCCTCTGAGCCGAGAGGGATGCCTCGTAGGGTATGTCGACCGCTGCCTGCTGCCCGGACGCCTGCTCTATGACGGCGGACGGTTCGATCCCGAGGGCCTGCTCTCGGCTCTGCCTGCAGTGGTGACGGCCCTGCTGGGTATGTTTACTGGAGAACTTATACGCCTGCCAAAGGAGCGTATGTCGGGCGAAAGGAAGACTCTGTGGATGGTCGTCGGAGCCGTGGTGTTGGCCGTGGTCGCCATTGCCGGCAACAGTTTCGTTCCCGTGAACAAGATGTTGTGGTCGAGTACCTTCGTGTGCGCCGTGGGGGCCTATTCGCTGGCCATGATGGCCCTGTTCTACTATGTGATCGACGTGCGCGGCCATAAGGGCTGGACGCTCTTCTTCCGCGTCGTGGGTATGAACTCGATAACGATATACATGGCCCAGCGTATTGTAAGTTTCGGCGGTATCGCCGACTTCTTCGTGGGCGGCGTGGCAGGCCTCTGTCCGGAGCAGATCGCCGCCGTCGTTACCTCGGCGGGATATGTCGCCGTGTGCTGGCTGTTCCTCTATTTCCTCTATCGCAAACAGGTATTCCTGAAGATATGATGTCGACGCCGCGGGTGCCGATACGCGATTTGCATTTTTTTTGTATTTTTGCCGATCATAAATGTTTTTTATGGCAGACAAGGATAGAGAACTGATCGAGGATATCGAACGCGGCGAATACAAGTACGGCTTCACGTCGGACATCGACACAGAAACCATACGTCGCGGACTCGACGAAGATGTCATACGTCTCATCTCGGAGAAGAAGGGCGAGCCCGAGTGGATGCTCGAGCGCCGCCTTAAGGCATATCGTCATTGGCTGACGATGAAGCTGCCGACGTGGGCGCACCTGACGATTCCCGACATAGATTTTCAGGACATAATATATTATGCGGCGCCGAAACCGCGCAAGACGCTCGGCTCGATGGATGAGGTCGACCCCGAACTCAAACGCACGTTCGACCGTCTGGGCATTCCGCTCGAGGAGCAGATGGCCCTTGCAGGCGTTGCGGTGGATGCGGTGATGGATTCGGTCTCGGTGAAGACCACCTTCCGCCAGACTCTGGCCGAGAAGGGTATAATCTTCTGCTCGATTTCGGAGGCCATACGCGAGTACCCCGATCTGGTGAAACGCTATCTGGGCTCGGTAGTGCCGTACACCGACAACTTCTATGCGGCGCTCAATGCGGCCGTCTTCTCCGACGGGTCGTTCTGCTACGTGCCGAAGGGTGTGCGCTGCCCGATGGAGCTGTCGACATATTTCCGTATCAACGCCGAGGGTACGGGACAGTTCGAGCGTACGCTTCTGGTTGCCGACGAGGGGGCATACGTGAGCTATCTGGAGGGTTGCACCGCACCGCGGCGCGACGAGAACCAGCTGCATGCCGCCGTCGTTGAGATCGTGGTCGAGCGCGATGCCGAGGTCAAGTACTCGACGGTGCAGAACTGGTACCCGGGCGACAAGGAGGGCCGCGGCGGTATATATAACTTCGTCACCAAGCGTGGCCTCTGTCGCGAGAACGCGCATCTGTCGTGGACGCAGGTGGAGACGGGTTCGGCCATAACGTGGAAATATCCGAGCTGTGTGCTTCAGGGCGACAACTCGGTAGGTGAGTTCTACTCGGTGGCCATAACCAACAACTTCCAGCAGGCCGATACCGGAACCAAGATGATACATGTGGGGCGCAACACCCGTAGCCGTATCGTCTCGAAGGGTATATCTGCCGGATGCAGCCAGAATGCCTACCGCGGACTGGTGCGTGTGGCCAAGGGCGCGGAGAATGCCCGCAACTATTCGCAGTGCGACTCGCTTCTGATAGGCGACCGCTGCGGGGCGCATACATTCCCCGTGATCGACTCGCACAATGCGTCGGCCGTGTTGGAGCACGAGGCCACGACGTCGAAGATATCCGAGGAGCAGCTCTTCTACTGCAACCAGCGCGGTCTGTCGACCGAGGATGCCGTGGGGCTGATCGTAAACGGATATGCGCGTGAGGTGTTGGCCAAACTGCCTATGGAGTTTGCCGTCGAGGCTCAGAAACTGCTGGCCATAAGTCTTGAAGGTTCGGTCGGATAGTATATGTGTGTCGGCATGTCGTGTGGATGCGGCGAGGTAGGAGTTTTGACGAATGTACGGCATGGAGATATCGGCAGTCCGAAAAATGAAAATGTAAAAACAGAGACAAAGAGACAAAAAAGATATGTTGAGTGTAAAGAATCTGCACGCCTCGGTTGAGGGCAAGGAGATACTTCGGGGTATAGACCTTGAGGTGCGTGAGGGCGAGGTGCATGCCATAATGGGGCCCAACGGGTCGGGCAAGAGTACGCTGGCGTCGGTGCTGGCGGGAAATCCCAAATATACGGTTACGGCGGGGTCGGTCGAATTTCTGGGCCGCGACCTGCTGAGCCTACCTGTTGAGGAGCGTGCCTGCATGGGGCTGTTCCTCGGATTCCAGTATCCGGTGGAGATCCCGGGTGTGACGATGGCCAACTTCATGAAGATGGCCGTGAACGAACAGCGCAAGTATCGCGGCGAGGAGCCTCTGAAGGCGAGCGAGTTCCTGCGTATGATGCGCGAGAAGAGCGCTATCGTGGAGCTCGACTCGAAGTTGACGAGCCGTGCCGTGAACGAGGGTTTCTCGGGCGGCGAGAAGAAGAAGAACGAGATTTTCCAGATGGCGATGCTCGATCCGAAGCTGGCCGTGCTGGATGAGACCGATTCGGGTCTGGATATCGACGCGCTGCGTATTGTTGCTACGGGTGTGACCAAACTCCATACGAAGCAGAACGCGACGATCGTGATCACGCACTACCAGCGTCTGCTGGATTACATCGTGCCCGACGTGGTGCATGTGCTCTACAAGGGCCGCATAATATATTCAGGCGACAAGACTCTGGCGCAGAAACTCGAGCGCGAGGGTTACGATTGGCTTATAAACGACTATAAGGAATGAGACTGCTCGAATACATAGCACGCGGAGCTGCGGGTGAGGCCGAGATCATGGTGAACCCCACGCAGGAGGTGCGGCGTGTCGCGGCGGGCGGTGTATTGTCGCTGGTGGTCGTACACACGGCGGCGGAGCCTTCGACGTTGGAGATAGAACTTGGCGAGGGCGCTGTGCTGCACCTTGTCGAGGCCTTCAGCGGCGGTGCGATGGGATCGTGCCGCGTGCGTCAGGGCGCATCGAGCCGCTGCGAGATAACATCCGTGGTGACAGGCTCAGCCGAGGCCGACTATGCCGTGGATATGGATGGCAGCGGCGCCGAGAACAGTCTCCGCGGGGCGTTTATCGCCGGAGGCGCGGAGCGTGTGCGTTTCGGTCTGCGCGTATCGCATAATGTAGGTCTCTGCACGAGCAACTCTCTGGTCAAGGGTGTTGTCGGCGGCAGTGCCTCGTGCGAGTTCAACGGTCTGGTATATGTGGCTCAGGATGCCCAGAAGACCGACGCACGGCAGACGAGCCGCAACATAGTGTTGGGCGACGAGGCGCGCATCGTGACCAAGCCGCAGCTGGAGATATATGCCGACGACGTGAAGTGCTCGCACGGGGCTACGGTCGGCCAGTTGGATGACGATGCAATATTGTACATGCGCCAGCGCGGACTCTCGGAGGCGCAGGCGCGGCGGCTTCAGATCGAGGGCTTCGTGCGCGACATAGTGTCGCAGGCGGGGAGCATGGGCGAGGCTCTGGCAGAGAAGTTGACGGAAAAACTGGAGGAGTTGTAGATGTTCGATGTAGATAAGATACGACGGGATTTCCCCATTCTCGACCGTGAGGTGAACGGGCGGCCACTGGTATATCTCGACAGTGGCGCGACGGCTCAGAAACCGGAGTGTGTGCTGCGCTGTGTCGATGAGGTGTACCGTACGCTTAACGCCAACATCCACCGCGGTGTGCACTTCATGGCCGAGCAGGCTACGGAGCGTTACGAGCAGGCGCGCGAGACGGTGCGTGCCTTTATTGGGGCGTCGGCACGCGAGGAGGTGATCTTCACGGCCGGGGCTACTGCTTCGCTCAATACGGTGGCATACGCTTGGGGCGAGCGGTTCCTGCATGAGGGTGACAATATCGTCGTGAGCGAGATGGAGCACCATTCGAATCTGGTGCCGTGGCAGATAGTTGCCGAGCGCAAGGGTGCCACGCTGCGAATGCTTCCGTTCGATGACGAGGGGCGGTTGATGACCGAGTGTCTGGATACGCTTATAGACTCTCGTACGCGTATGGTGGCCGTAACGCAGGCATCCAATACGTTGGGTACGCGTCCCGATCTGAAGCCCGTAATAGAACGGGCGCATGCGGCCGGAGCTTTGGTTACGGTGGACGGATGTCAGGGCGTTGTACACGGCGGTGTGGATGTCAGCGCGTTGGGGTGTGATTTCTATGCCTTCTCGGGACACAAGCTCTACGGCCCGACCGGTATAGGTGTGCTGTATGGCCGCCGCGAATTGCTGGAGGCGATGCCTCCGTTCCTCTGCGGCGGGGATATGGTCGACCGCGTGTCGTTCGCCGGCACGACCTATGCGCCGCTGCCGCTGAAGTTCGAGGCCGGTACTGCCAACTTCGTAGGAGCCATAGGTCTGGGCGAGGCCGTGAAGTATGTCCAGTCGTTGAATGCGGCCGAGATCGAGGCTTACGAACGTTCACTGACCGATTATGCCACCGAGGCGCTGGGCGCAATCGATGGATTGAGAATATATGGAACGACCGAGGGCAAGTCGCCCATTCTGTCGTTCAATGTCGAGGGTGTGCACCATTACGACATGGGCATGATACTCGACAAGCTGGGTGTAGCGGTGCGCACTGGACACCATTGTGCCGAGCCCGTTATGGACCACTACGGTGTGACGGGCATGTGCCGCGCTTCGCTTGCCATGTACAATACGCGCAAAGAGATCGACGCCCTGTGTGAGGGCGTGCGGCGTGCGGTGCGCATGCTGCGATAGCTGAAGAGGCTTTACGGTATCTGCCGCTGAAATAGGGTTGTGCGGCATGCACGTTACGAGGTGGAATGTCATGGCCGCGGATATGCGGTCGTGGGGGAGGATTGTAGAACCAAACGAAAATAGAAATTCATGTTCATAGTGCTTGAGGGTGTGGACGGATCGGGCAAATCCACACAGATAGAGAAACTTCGCGGTATGTTTGCCGAACGGGGCGTGGAGAGTGAGTATGTGCATTTCCCGCGTTTCGACGCACCATTCTTCGGCGAGCTTATAGCGCGCTTCCTGCGCGGGGAGCTGGGCGGTATCAACGAGGTAGATCCGTATATCGTAGCACTGCTCTATGCCGGTGACCGCCGTGACGCCGCCGCCATGATACGCCGCTGGCTCGATACGGGCAAGGTCGTCATAGCCGACCGTTATGTCTATTCGAATATCGGGTACCAATGTGCCAAGGTGGCTGACGAGACGAAGCGTGCGGCGCTGCGGCACTGGATCTTCGAGCTTGAATATGAATATTTCAAGATCCCGCAGCCCGATCTGTCGATCTTCCTCGATGTGCCCTTCGCCTTCACCGAGCGCAAGCTGGCCGAAGCGCGCGAGGGTGCCGACCGCGAGTACCTGCACGGGGCCAAGGATATACACGAGTCGTCGCTTGCATTCCAGAAATCGGTGCGCGACGTCTATCTCGATGCCGTGCATCACGACCGTGACCTTCACGTGGTCGATTGCAGTACGGCCGATGACGCGATGGCCTCGCCCGAGGAGGTCTTCGCCCGTATCTGCAACCTTGTAAACCGATATGTAGACCGAGTGGAGAGATGAGCCGCAAGTTGAAGATAGCCTCGCATGTGTGCCGCACTCTGGTGGGTCTGATATTCGTCTTCTCGGGTTTCGTGAAGGCGGTCGATCCGTGGGGTACGGCGTTGAAAGTCAATGAATACCTCTCCATATACGGCATGGAGCAGCTGAGCGGCGTAAGTATGGTCTTCTCGATATGGCTGTGCGGTGCCGAGCTGATGATGGGCCTTATGCTGCTGTTCAAGGTGCGCACGCGTCTGGTATCTATTTTCGCACTCGCGTCGATGATATTCTTCACGGTGCTTACGTTCCTCAGCGCAACGTGGATACCGGTGGAGGATTGCGGCTGTTTCGGTGATGCGCTCAAGCTGACGCCGTGGGAGACATTCGCCAAGAATCTGGTGATCCTGCCGATGGTGTTCGTCGTGTGGTATCGCTATCGCGGACGTCCCGTGTTGGAGTTCAAGCGTTTGGAGATATTTCTTACGGTGCTGTTCTGCGTCATTGCGATGGGTATCGGAACATACTGTTACTTCACGCTCCCGCTGATCGACTTCCTGCCATACAAGAAGGGGGCCAATATCTACGAGATGATATCCGAACAGCACGATACGGGTGCCGAGACAATGTCGGATGAGGAGTATGTGCTCGTCTACCGCAACCGCGAAACTGGCGATCTGCACGAATTTTCGATCGATGATGAGGAGTGGCGCGACGAGTCGCGCTGGGAGTGGGTCGAGACGCGCGTGGAGAACGAATCGTCGGCGGTGCAGACCCTTGTGAGCGAGTTTTCGCTGTCGGATCCCGAAGGTAACGTGACGGAGGATCTGCTGACGCGCGAGGGTACCGTATATCTGATATGTGTGACGGATATTGACGACATAAGGGACGGGTGCCGCCACCGTCTGCGCCGTGTTGTGGAGCGGGCCGCCGAGGAGAATGCCACGGTCGTGTGCATCACGCCCAAGCCGCTGCGCAACGTGACCTATTACCGTTTCGACGGCAGCGACGAGGTGCGATGCTATAATATCGACGCCACGGTGATGAAGACCGTGCTGCGTGCCCGCAACGGACTTGTGGTGCTGCGTGACGGGGTGATCGAGGCAAAATACAATTGCGGCAGCATAGACTTATGACGGCTGACGCGTAATTTTTGGTATAATAATTGACCTTTCCGAATGGGAAGGTCAATTTTTTTATACCTATGTGCAAGCGGTTGTTATCTCTGATGATGGCGGCGGTGTGGTTTGCCGGCTGCGGCGGCTCCGCACCCGAACAACAATATGTACGGCCCGTGAAGGCGGCGACGGTGCATGCCGTGGATTATGTCGACAAGGATTTTGCCGGCATGGCGACGGCGGACGAGGCGACGAATCTTGCGTTCAAGATCTCGGGGCAGGTGTCGAGTGTCGATGTGGCAAAGGGGCAATATGTGGCTCGCGGGGCTTTGCTCTCGCAACTGGATCCGCGCGACGTGCAGCTTCAGGTTGATGCAGACCGCTCGCTCTACGAGAAGGCTGCGTCACAATTCGAGCGTATGAAACGGCTGTTGGAGCACGAGGCGGTGTCGCGGCAGGAGTATGAGGCGGCGCAGACATCCTACGTGCAGGCCAAGTCGGCGTACGTGAATACGAAGGATCTGCTCGTCGAGACCAAACTCCGCGCACCGTTTGACGGCGTGGTGGAGCGTACCTATGTCGATACCTACGAACGCGTGCAGGCGGGGCAGACGATCGTGCGGATCGTCAGTCCCGTAAGTTCGACGGTGGAGTTTACGATGCCCGAACGCAGCATGTCCTATCTGGCGGATACGACGACACGATTTTTCGTCACCTTCGACAACTATCCCGACCGGCGTTTCGAGGCGCGTCTTGACAGTTATGCCAAGACCTCGTCCGATGCGTCGGGTTTTCCCGTATCGTTGAAGATCGCCAAGGCGGAGGCCGAGCGCGTCGGTATCTCGCCCGGCATGACGTGCAGCGTGACGATGCGCACAGCCGAGAGCGCCGCGAGTGTCGTCGGGGTGCCTCTGACGGCAATATATGCTCCTGCCTCGGGCGGAACATACGTGTGGCGCATTGCCGACGATGGTGTGGTCGAATTACAGCCCGTGGTTACAGGAGGTATCTTCGGCCGCGACATGGCGATTGTCGAGAGCGGGTTGAAGGCCGGCGAGCGGATCGTCACGGCGGGTGTCTACCGTCTGCGCGAGGGCGATCGTGTGAAGATTCTAAATCCTTGATGCCATGTCGATCGTAGAATATTCGATACGTCACCGCAGTGTCATGTGGTTCGTGCTGGGGCTCTTCATCGTGGGGGGCGTGTGGTCGTTCATGTCGATGGGCAAGAAGGAGGACTCGACCTTCGTGTTGAAGACGGCGGTGGTGACGTGCAGTTATCCGGGCGCCACGCCCCTGCAGGTCGAGCAGCTCATCTCGGAGCCTGTAGCGCGCGAACTGCAGTCGATGCGCGGCGTGCATAAGATAACATCGGAGTCGTATTACGGCTATTCGAAGATAACCGTCGAGCTGAATCCGGCTACGCGTGCCGACGAGATTCCGCAACTGTGGGATGAGTTGCGGCGCAAGGTGACGAACATCTCGCCCCAGCTGCCCGCAGGGGCGGGCGCGATACGCGTCAACGACGATTTCAGCGATGTCTACGGGCTATATTACGGTCTGGTTGCCGACGACGGCTTCTCATGGAGCGAGATCCGCGACTGGGCCCAGCGCATAAAGACCGACGTGGTTACGGTGGATGGTGTGCAGAAGGTCGCTCTGTTTGCCGAGCAGACACCCGTGATAAACCTCTATGTCACCATGTCGGCATTGGCCAACTTCGACATCACGCCCGAGATGATCGTGGCGACGATCTCGCAACAGAACGCCATCGTCAACAGCGGCCGTGTCGTGGCGGGCGAGATGGAGATACGCGTACTGGAGACGGGCGTTTACGGATCGGTTGAGGATATAGCCGACCAGCTGCTAATCGCCTCCGACGGGCGGCAGTTCCGTCTGGGCGATATTGCCCGCATCGAGGAGGGGTATGTCGAGCCGCCGACGTCGCTGATGTATGTCGACGGGCGACGTGCCGTCGGCATAGGGGTCTCGTCGGAGCCCGAAAGCGATGTCGTGGCTCTGGGGGCCGAGGTTCGCAGCCATCTGGAGCAGCTGTCACGGCAGATGCCTGTCGGTATGGATATCGTGACGCTCTATCCCGAGGACGAGATCGCACGCCGTGCCAACATGTCGTTTCTGGTCAATCTTCTGGAGTCGGTGGCCATCGTCATTGTAGTCATAATGCTTGCGATGGGTGCGCGCAGCGGTTCGCTTATAGGCTCGTCGCTGCTCTTTACCATCGGCGGCACGATGCTCTGCATGTATATGACGGGCGAGGGGATAAACCGTACTTCACTTGCGGGGTTTATCATAGCGATGGGAATGTTGGTCGACAACGCCATTGTCGTCACGGACAACGCCCTGACTGCGGCCTTTGCGGGTACACCCTTGCGAGAGGCTCTGGTGCGCGGTGCAGAGGGCCCGAAATGGGGCCTGCTGGGGGCTACGCTTATAGCCGTCTTTTCGTTCCTGCCGCTCTATCTGGCCCCGTCGGCCGTGGCCGAGATCGTCAAGCCGTTGTTTGTGGTCATAGCCCTTTCGCTGTTGATCAGCTGGGTGTTGGCTTTGACGCAAGTGCCCATGTTCGGGTTGATGATGTTGAGGCCGCCGTTCCGTGTGGCGGCTTCGGAGCGCTTTGCCTCCTTCGATCGGGTGTTGAGGTGGATGCTGCGTCATCGTTGGGGTGTGACGGCCGCGACGGTAGCGCTCTTTGTCGGGGCCGTTGCCGCAATGCGGGTCATGCCGCAGAACTTCTTCCCGCAGATCGACAAACCCTATTTCCGTGCCGACATAATCCTGCCCGAAGGTTACGACATAGAGGCTACGCAGCACAATCTCGATACGATGGCTCGGTGGCTGCAGTCACAGCCCGAGGTTGTGCACGTATCGACAACGGCGGGGTCGACGCCCGTACGGTACTATCTTGCCAGCAGCAGCGTTTCGTCGCGTCCCAACTTCGGCAACATATTGGTCGAGGTGGACGACAAACGTTCGACCGAGGCGGTGAAGGAGCGTTTCGATCGCTTTGTGCTGACGACGTGTCCCGACGTATGGCTGCGCTCGTCGCTCTTCAAACTCTCGCCCGTGCCCGACGCGACGATCGAGATCGGATTTGTGGGCAACGATATCGACACGCTGCTGCGTCTGACTCACGATGTGGAGCAGATCATGTGGCGTGACGGCGATGCGGTGAACATACGCAACAGCTGGGGCAACCGCATACCCGTGTGGATACCCGTATATTCGCAGACTAAGGGCCAGCGCATAGGTGTGAGCCGCAGCGGTGTGGCCCAATGGATGACCCTTGCTACGCAGGGATACGGCGTTGGCGAGTACCGCCGCGGCGACGAGGTGATGCCCATACTCCTTAAGGATGAGGCACAACGCGACTATAACCTTTCGAATCTGCAATCGATGCCGGTCTTCTCGCGCAGCGGCCGCGTCTATCCGATCGAGCAGGCGAGCAGCCGCTTCGACTTCGATTTCCGCAACGGTGTTATCAAACAGTACAACCGTCAGCGTGTGATGAAGGCGCAGTGCGATCCCGCGGCGGGCGTAAACACACAGCGGTTGTATTCGCGGCTGGTGTCGGCAGTCGAGCGCGAGGTATCGGTGCCGGAAGGTTATCGGATGCGTATTTTCGGCGAGCAGGAGTCGCAGGCCGAGTCGAATGCCGCCCTTGCCGAGGAGATGCCGCTGACGCTGGTGCTGATGTTTATCGTGCTGTTGCTGCTTTTCGGCAACTACCGCGACCCGATAGCCATATTGCTCATGACGCCGTTGATCTTTATCGGCGTGGTGGGCGGACTGGCCGTGACGGGTAACCAGTTCAACTTCTTCGCTCTGCTCGGACTGCTGGGTCTCGTGGGCATGAATGTCAAGAATGCGGTGATTCTGGTTTCGTCGATAAACGATCTGCGTGCCGCGGGTAAGGATGGCGTCGAGGCTGTGGTGCAGGCGGCGCACAGCCGTCTGGTGCCCGTATGCATGGCTTCGGCCACGACGGTGTTGGCGTTGATACCGCTGCTCTTCGATTCGCTGTTCGCAAGCATGGCGGCAACCATAATGGGTGGGTTGATCGTGGCCACGGCGTTGACGATGTTCGTGCTGCCGGTGACATACTCTTTGTTCCACAAGATCAGATTGAGACGATGAAGCGATTGTATCTTTTATTTGCCGCCGTTGCGGTGTGCGGCGTACGAAGCGCGTGCGGTCAGTCTATGACCCTTGCGGCCTATCGCGACAGCGTGAGCAGTTACAGCTGGCAGTTGAAGAGTGCGGGGGCGAGTGCCGCGGGAGCGCATGAGACGATGTGCAGGAGTAAAAGCGAGATGCTGCCCGAGATTTCAGCCGCGGCGTCGGCCTCGAAGAGTTTTCACGAGATGGCCGGCAACCGCCTGTGGGGGTTTTTCATCAAACCGCAGGTCGTGCAGACGGTCTATGGCGGCGGGGGACTTCGGGCCGCCTACCGCAAGGCTGAAAGCGACTATCGCTCGGCTCTGGGCGATGAGCAGGCGGCGCGTCTGGATGTGCGTTATGCGGCCGACTACGCCTATTGGAACGTCTCGGCCATGCAGCTGTTCATGTCGGCGGCCGAGGAGTATGTCTCGATCATAGAGTCGCTGTACAGGGTTGTGGAGCGGCGTTTCGGCGAGGGGTATATCGCCAAGAGCGACCTGCTGCAGGTGGAGACGCGTCTGAGCGATGCGGAGTATCAGCTGCAGACGGCGCGGCGTGCATACGCCGAGGTCCTGCACGCATTCAATTCGCAGTTCGGGGCGGAGCTGGACCGTGCGGCCCGGCTTGCGGAGTCCATAACCGATACGCTGCCGATGCCCGTGCGGGTCACGGCCGGGGATATGTTGTCACGGCGGCCCGATATTCTTGCGGCGGCGGAGCGTGTGACGGCGGCAGAGCATGCGGTGGATGTGACGCGCGCGGCATATAATCCTCAGGTGAGCATCGGCGCCGGCGGCTCGTGGCAGACCTTTACATCTCCGGCGGCGGGACGGACCTATCTCGACGCCTCGCTGACGATGGCCGTGAGCGTACCGATATTCCGATGGGGAGCGCGGCGGCATGCCGTCTCGGCAGCGAGCGCGGCCGTGCGGGGTACGGAGTATGCGCTTGCATCGGCGCGCGATGCCGCCGCCCGCGAGGAGGCCGACGGTTGGAGCGCCCTGACAAGCAGCCGCGCACAGATGTTCTCGTCGCTGCGCAACCTCAAGATCGCGGGCGAGAACCTCGATATCAGCACCTACTCCTACAACGAGGGGCAGGCTACGATCCTCGACGTGCTGCAGGCACAGCTGAGCTGGATACAGATATACACCAACACCATCACCGCACAGTTCAACTATGCGGTGGCGGTGTCGGCGTACAAACGGATAACGGCGTCGGATTAGGCCTTGACGTTCTCGGTGCTTACGACCGAGATCTCATGTGCCACGGGTGCGATCATGCGCAGCATGGCGATGGTGCCGCAATATTTCTCCTGCGTTAGGGCGATGGCGCGGCTTACGGCATTCTGGTCGGCGAGTGTCTTGCACTGCGCGTTGTAGGATACGTTGAAGCTGCGGAAGTGGCTCCCGGCCTGCACTTCCGGCGTGTCCAGAACGCCCTCGACGGTGATCTCCAGCATCTTGACCGTGATGTTCTGCTTGCGGAGCATGGCCTGTATGGTCAGTCCGGCACATTTGGCCGCGGCGCATAGCATCAGCGCCTTGGGATTCAGGTCGTCGGCCTTCTGCGAACCCTCGAGGCGGAATTTGCCGCTGCGGGTGAGTTCGATGGTTACTTTTTGTGTGTTCATTGTCTTTGTTGTTTTTTGTTCGTTGCGGCGCGGCCCGTGTCGGATACCGCCTCCGCGATAGTGCGTGGGGACAATAATCGTTCCTTTGTTGCGTATTTTATGGCAAAATAGCTATCTTTGCTGATGGTATAATCCGAAGTGAATCGTATGCATAGAAGAGTATTGTTATTGGCCCTGTCGCTTCTGAGTGTCGGCACGCTGCATGTGGCGGCTCAGGCCCCGTCGGTAGACGATGCCATAAAGCGTGGCGTCTCGTTGTACAACTTCGGTCATTGGGCCGAGGCGAGAACCGAATTCCGGAATGCCCGCAATGCCCTCTCGCCCGTGCGGGACCGCTTGCGTGTCGAGAAGATAGACTATTACCTTGCCTTGTGCGATATGGAGTTGCGTACGGCCGATGCCGAAAGCCGTATGCGACGTTTTCTGGAGCTGTACAACGGCTCGTCATATACCAACGAGATACAGTTCTCGCTTGGAGCATATTACTGCATTCTGGACGATACGCATCGCGCCGAGGAGGAGCTCTCGAAGGTGCGTTACGAGAGTCTGGCACCCAAATACAAGGACAAGTATGACCTGCGTATGGGTTACATGGCCTTCATGAAGGGTGACTATGATGCTGCCGAGCGTTATTTCGGCCGTATAGCCCCGTCGAGCGACTATGCCGACCATGCGGTCTATTACAAATCATACATGGCCTATTCGCGGGGCGAGTTCGATAAGGCGCGCAACGGATTCAACTCGCTGTTGAAGAGCCCGCTCTACCGCGATCTGATGCCCTTCTATCTGATGCAGATAGACTTCAAGAGCGGCGACTACCAAGCCGTGGCCGACAAGGGTGAGGAGCTTATGTCGCACACGACGCCCGAGCAGGCGGTGCAGATACGGCGCATGATGGCCGAGTCGTGGTTCCAGCTGGGCGATTACGGCAAGGCCGTGAAGTATATGAACGACTACAAGGAGTCGGGTGGCGAGATGAACCGTGTGGAGAACTACATTTTGGGATATTCGCTCTATCGCCAGACATTCTATTCGGAGGCCGAGGATTATCTCCGCGCAGCGTGCGGTGCTGACGACATGCTCACGCAGAATGCCTCGTATAACCTTGCGGATTGCTATCTGCGTGCCGGCGACAAGGAGAATGCCATGCGGTCGTTCGCCATGGCCGCCTCGTCGGCCTACGATCCCAATATTGCCGAGGATGCGCTGTTCAACTACGGCAAGCTGCAATACGAGTTGGGCGGAGGCGTCTTCAACGAGGCGATCAACGTGTTGAGCCGATATGTGGAGCTTTATCCCGAGTCGGAGCGGGTGATGGAGGCGCGGCGCCTCTTGATAGCCGCCTACTACAACTCGCACAACTATGCCGAGGCATACCACGCCATACGGAACTTCCCAAATCCCGATGCCGATGCCATGCAGGCGTTGCAGAAGATCGCCTACTTCAACGGTCTGGAATCGTACGTTGCGGGTGATCTGGGTGAGGCCGAGAGTTCGTTGGAGGAGTCTCTGGGTGTCGGGCTCAATGCCAAGTACAACGCTCTGGCGTCGTTCTGGCTCGGCGAGATAGCCTACGCTTCGGGCGATACGTCGACGGCGTTGCAGCGCTATCGCAACTTCATGGCGCGCGCACCCCGTACGGGCAACGAATATGCCATGGCGCAATACAATATCGGATATTGCTACTTCAATAACGACGAATATGCGGCTGCGGGCGAGGCTTTCGACAAGTTCCTGTCGCTCTATTCGCAGCGTGACTCATATCGTGCCGATGCCCTGAACCGTCTCGGCGACGTGCATTATGCCTCGCGTCAGTTCGACGATGCGATCAAGTGCTACGATGCGGCTGCGGCGCTGGGAACGGCCGAACGTTACTATTCGCAGTTTCAGCGTGCCGTGACGCTCGGGGCGCAGAACAACGTGCCGCAGAAGATTGAGAGCCTGCAGCGTATCGTGCAGCAGGATCGCGGCGACTATGTCGATGCCGCCACCTACGAGTTGGGCCGCACGTATATCGGCGATGCGCAGTACGAGGCCGGAGTAAAGGTTCTGGAGCGTTTCGTGGGACAGTATCCCAATTCACGTTATCACGCTCAGGCGCTGTCCGATCTGGGCCTTGCGTACATGAATCTGGGCGATCGCGACAAGGCGTTGAAATATTATGACATGGTAGTCAAGGCGGCACCGCAGTCGTCGCAGTCGAAGAGCGCCATGCAGGGCATACGCGATATATATATCGCTCAAGGCGATGTGGACGCCTACTTCGATTATGCCCGCAAGACGGGTCTGGAGGGCAACATGAGCGAGATGACGCGCGATTCACTGTCGTACACGGCGGCACAGAAGCTCTACCTCGACAACAAGACCACCGAGGCGGCCGCATCGTTCACATCATATCTATCGAACTTCCCGAAGGGATATTATCGTAACGATGCGCTCTTCTACCTGAGTGACTGCCATATACGTGACGGCCGCAACGACGAGGCTATCAAGTCTCTGGCCGAGTTGGCCGCGCAGGGACATACGCAGTATTCGGAGCGGGTGCTGGATCGTCTCTCGTCGATGTACTACGAGGCGGGACAGTATGAGCAGGCCGCCGGGGCTTTCCGTTCGCTCTACGATGAGGCCTCGACATCGGCTGCCAAGATCAACGCCGCTTCGGGTTATGTGGCTTCGACGTTGAAGTATGCCGACGACAACGGCATCATGGCTATGGCCGACGATGTAGCGTCGATGGCCGAGGTGAACGATACGGCGCGCCGCAAGGCCGAGTTTGCAAAGGCTCAGGTGCTGCAGCGTCAGGGCCGCGGCGAGGATGCGATGGCCATATACGAGAAGTTGTCGGACGAGGTACGGAGTGCCGAGGGCGCCGAGTCGCGCTACCGTCTGATCGAGGCGCAGTATGCGGCCAAGAACTACGACCGCGCCGAGAAGATGATATACGAGTTCTCGGACAGCAAAACGCCGCAGAACTATTGGCTGGCCAAGGCCTTCATACTTCTGGGAGACATATACATGAGCCGCGGCGACAGTTTTCAGGCGCGCGCTACCTACCAGAGTGTCGTGGACGGATACTCGCCTGCGGATGACGGTATAGTCGAGGAGGCCAAGTCGAAAATCGCTAAAATTGATTGATTATGAAGAGACTGTTATATATATTGCTGATGGCGGCGCTGCCTGTGGCGGCGTCGGCGCAGGTGGCCAAACAGGTGGAGGTGACGAAGGATTATGTGCCTATGGTCAAGTCGGCGCAGAAACTCTCCGTCATACCCGACATGACCGATACGGTCACCATGCAGCCGGATATAGAGTATGAGGTTACGCCGCGTTCGTACGAGACGTCGATGCTGGTGCAGAATTTCCGTCCGGCGACGATCACATATTGGGATTACAACCGTTCGCGTCCGTTCTATGCGCGCGGTGCGTTCGGTGTGCCCCTGACGAGCGAGGCCGACATATATGTCTCGACCTACAACAAGGATCGCGGCTATGCCATGGCCTACGTGAACCATTGGGGTGACTATCGCAACCGCCGCAACTATCTGGGAGAGAAGGTTACGTCGGGCGTTTCGGAGATGAGCAACCGCGTGGGCGGCCGTGCCGGACTGATCGTGCGGCGCCACATGCTTGAGGTCGATATCTTCGGCGACCAGCAGCTGCGTCACCGTTATCCAACGACGGGCGAGAAGATCCTGTTCGGCAATGTGGCGGGAAAGATCCGTTTTGGAGATGATTTTACGGATCTGAGCCGTTGGAACTTCAACATTGAGGTGGGCGGAAATATCTTCGGCGAGAACTATGTTCCCGAGGGTGCCGCCAAGCACAGCCAGTCGCAGGCCGATGCCCGCTTCGAGCTGGGCAAGTTGTTGGGCGGACGACACATATTCAAGTTGCACGCAGGATATACGGGCGTATTCGGGTCGGAAGCCCTGAGCGAATATGCGGACAATACGCTGATGGCAGGCTTGCGTTACGGCGTGAGCGGCCGCCGTATGGAGTTCCTCATAGGTGCCGACTACTATTACGACAAACTCGACGGCTCGACCGACAGCCCGCACAAGATATTCCCGTACCTGAAGATCTCGTGGAAGAATACGAGCGAGAAGTTTGTACCCTATGTGGAGGTTGACGGAGGTGTGCGGCGTCACGATTACGGGTCGCTGCTCTATGAGAACCCGTATCTGAAATTGCCCGAGGGTGGCGAGACGACATTCCTCACGATGCCGAACGAGTCGGTATATAACGGCCGTGTAGGTATAGGCGGCAATCTTGGCGGAGGTGTCTTTGCATACAACATCTCGGCCGAGTTGTCGCTCAACGACAACCATCTCTATTGGTTCAGTTACGACTATGCCGACTACGGCGGCGTGAATGCCTACCAGCACAGCCTGCGTATCGACGGGCAGCTGAAGTTCCGTCCCGTGGGGCAGTTCGAGGCCGAGATCCACGCCGGAGTCTATGCGTGGGAGAACTACGACAGCTTCTACAGCAGCCGCCCGAGTGCCGAGGTGGGTGCAGCGTTGCGTTATCTGGGACGTAAGATTACGGCCGGTCTGTCGCTCGACTACCGTGACCGTATCAAGTGGATGAATGTCAATCCCGAGACTGGTACGTTGGGCCTCTATCGTACGCCTTCGACCTTCTGCCTCAATTTGGATGTCGAGTGGCGCATCAACGAGCGTTGGGCCGTCTATGCCGAGGGCCGCAACCTCGCCGGCAGCACCGTTTACGATTGGGCATACTACTATTACGATACGGCGCAGGGCCTTCTGGGTGTGAAGTTTACGTTCTGAGGCAATGTGCGGGGCTGCGCTCCGAAAGGTAAAACAAGAGGCGGGATTCACGAATGTGGATCCCGCCTTTATTATGTCGATGTGATATGGCGTGTACCGGTATTTTAATAGAAAATGTCAGGATGTGGATCCTCCTTGTTGCTTTCGGCCTGTATGTAGACTATTTGCAGACGGCGCGACATGAGATATTCGAATATTCCGCGCAGCAGCATGAACGACGTGAAGGCGAGCCACAGGGCATTGTTCCCGATGATGGGATGCAGGGCGTAGAATATTGCGAAGTACGCGATCGTGGCTATGAGCATCGAGTCGCGCATGATGCGAGACTGGGTGGCACCGACCATGACGCCGTCCATGACGAAGGGCATGGCGGCAATCAGGGGTATGGCTATGACCCAGCCGATGTAGCGGCCGGCGTAGTCGATGATGAGCTGTGCGTCGGTTGTTTTGTCGTCGATGAACAGATGGAGCAGATCCTGCCACCATCCGATATATATACCTACGTAGAGTATGGCTACGACCATGCACCATGCCATGCAGCGCCTTACGCAGCGTCGCAGCGAATGCGGGTCGCGGGCGCCGATGAAGCGGCCGGTGAGGGCTTCGGCGGCGTATGCCAGACCGTCGTTCATGTAAGAGAAGAGGGTGAAGAGCTGCAGCAGTATGGTATTCACGGCCAGCAGCACGGGATCATCCATACGCGCCGAGGCGGCGGTGAAGAAGGTGTAGGCGGCGACGATGCAGAGTGTGCGGATGATGATGTCGCGGTTGATTACGAAGAACTCGCGCATGGCCGAAAAGTCCATCACCTCGCGCCACGTTATCCTAACGAAACGGCGGCGGTAGTGCAGCCACGTTATTAGGATGGTGACCGTAAGGCCGGTCCATTGAGCCACGACCGAGGCGTATGCTATGCCGACTATACCCATGTCGAACCCGAAGGCGAACCATACGCTGCATGCTATGTGTATGACGTTGACGGCGATGGCTACGATCATCGGTATTATTGCGTTCTGCATGCCCGTGAGCCATCCGTTGAGGCCGAAGAGCATGACACCCGCGGGCACGGCCCAGATGCGGGCGAAGAAGTATGCGGCGACGAGGTCGTCGCCGTGCATGATCCGTATGGCGGCAAGGCCTATGGGCCGTTGAAGTATGAGGACACCGAAGCCGACGATGAACGAGACGAATACGGCGCGTGCGAGCATGAGTGTGGTGTTCTTCATGTCGTCGGCGCCGAAAGCCTGTGCCGTGAGGCCGCTTGTGCCCATGCGGATGAATCCGCAGTTCCAGTATATGAAGTTGAATATCGAGACTCCTACGGCCAGAGCGCCTATGGTTGCGGCGGATCCGCCCCATTGTCCGGCTATGACTGTTCCGGCGATACCCATGATGGGTACGGTGATGTTCGAGACGACGTTAGGTAGTGCCAATCGCAATATTTCGCGGTTCATGCCCATGGTGTTATACGATAAATCGCAGCAAAGATACAACTTTCCTTTTAACGGAGGCCAAGTGCGGCTGCGGGGAGTGTTTTTTTGTCTGCTTAATCGATGTGGCGGAGAGCCAACGTAAGGAAATTTGATTACCTTTGCCGCATAAATCTTATATCTATTATTATCTATCGTTATGAGCAGCAACAAACAGGATTCGACTTCGGCCGTATCGCGTTTCGGTCGCGACAAGCGAGTTCGCACGGCTTCGGCCGAGAGAGTCGACCATGGCCCTCGTCCACGGCGTGAAGCCGACGGCGACGGGTATGCGCAGCGTGGCGGCGAGCGCCCACATGCTAAACGCGCATCGTACAATCCCAATTTTTCGGCCGACAACCGCCTGCGAGATGGTGGCGAGTATGGCGGCGAGACTTCGCGCGAGCCGCGAGGCGAGCGCCCGGCACACAGAAGTTCATTCCGCGGAGGGCGGAGCGATCGTGGCGAACGTCCCGCAAGAGAGTACGGAGCGCAGACGTCGCATTCGGGCCGCAGCGGGCAGTCATCATACGGAGACCGCCAGTATCGTGGCAAGAGGGCATCATACGGCGAGCGTCCGTGGCGAGGCGAGTCGTCCTCATTTGAGGAGCGTCAGCATCAGGAGGATGCCGAGCAGGGATTCGAGAGCCGTGAGCCGCGTCAGCGCGGCGGCCGCAGCTTCGAGCGCGGTGCCTCTTCATCGGAATTTGGCCGCAAGCCGTATCGCGGAGGATCTTCGCAGCGGAGCAATCGTAACGATGGAGGTCGCGGCGCGTCAACCCGTGACACGCGCGGCGAGCATTCGCCCAAACGTTCATACCGTGCCGGTGACAGACCGGAGCGCTATCCTAAGTACGCCCCGTCGAAGATGCCCGACGAGATGCGTCTGAACCGTTTTCTGGCTCAGTCGGGTCTCTGCTCGCGACGTGAGGCCGACGACTACATACAGGCAGGTCTGGTTACGGTTAACGGCGTGGTCGTGTCGGAGCTCGGTACGAAGGTTAAGCCTACGGACGACGTGCGTTTCAACGACGAGCGCATTCAGGGCGAGAAGAAGGTGTATCTCGTATTGAACAAGCCCAAGGGATATGTGACGTCGATGGACGACCCGCATGCCGACAAAACGGTGATGGATCTTGTGAAGAACGCCTGCACGGAGCGTATATATCCCGTAGGACGTCTCGACAAGAACAGTGTGGGACTGCTGCTTTTCACCAATGACGGCGATGTGGCCAGCCAGTTGACGCACCCGTCGCTCGAGAAGAAGAAGATATATCAGGTGACACTCGACAAGCCGCTGACGCGTGCCGACATGGAGCGTATAGCCGAGGGCGTGACGCTCGAGGACGGCGAGGTCTATGCCGACGAGATAGCCTATGCGAGCGAGAACAAGAAGGAGGTCGGTATCGAGATACACTCGGGCCGCAACCGTATCGTGCGCCGTATATTCGAACATCTGGGATATTCGGTACAGAAGCTCGACCGTGTCTACTATGCCGGTATTACGAAGAAGAACCTCAAGCGCGGCGCATGGCGTTTCCTGACGCGCGAAGAGGTCGAGCGCCTCAAGAGCGGCCGATATGAATAGACGTTAGGGCGGGGGCAGTGATGAGACTGCGACCCGTAAGAAAAATGGCGGGATCTCGAAAGAGGTCCCGCCATTTGTATTGCTGGTATATGGTTTAATGCGTGGCCGTGTACCACGGGGTCAAGGCGTATTCGTATCGGTAGATCTCGGAAGGGGCTGATGTGCTTATGCCCGAATATCTGTTTACGGGGTAGTTGCCCGCAACGCCGTAGTTCGACCAGAACGACGAGAGGGTATATTTATAAGGTATGCACCTCGCCAGCTGTTCGGCAAATGATGCCTTGAGCGTGGCGTCGCCGCACGCCTTGTCTACATAGTCTCCCAGATCGAAGAATATGTGCTGCCACTGCCCCTCGTATGTCTGCAGCTCATCGCGGTCGACTTCGGAGAGGCTTCCGGATGTATTGATCTGTTTCATGATGGCGGCCAGCGGTTCGATCTGCGAGCAATCTATTGCGGCGACCGTGCCCGAATACCCGTATGTCGAGGCGTAATAGTCGTAGAATGCGCGGCATACGCCGTCGATGTCGGTGGCACGTCCACCTCCCGCGAGCAGCTGCGGCAGCACGTCGGTATATGGGAAACCGTCGCCTATGATCTCGCACGGGGCGCCGATGATGTAGTCGGCGTTGTTGCGGAGAATGTATGCCGATTCGATGTTGGCCATGAAGCATGCGTCGAAGAGCAGGTAGCGGAACTTGTGTCCCGTAGCGGCCAGCGCGTCGGCCATGTCGGTAATCTCGAAATGGTTCGATGCCTGTTGTGAATATACCTCGCCGAAGTATCGTGTCACGATATCGCTCGGGGCCTTGCGCCAATAGTCCTGCCGCTGCATGCGCGGCTGCATCGAAGCTGTGGCGGAGGGTATCGCGGCGGGAATCCAAGCCGTAGCGTGGCCTGCAATGACGAGACCGTAGCTCTCGGCCGGAGCCATACGAATCATCTCCGAGAGAAAGTAGGTCATATCCTCGCCGTCGGTTATCGGCGGCATCTGATATGTGGCAAGCGTCTTCTCGACGCACGTGCCGTTCTCTTTGTTCAGTTCGATTATGCGGGCGTTGTTGCGGTCGCTGCCCTGATAGAAGCACAATACGCGGCAGTTGCCTGCAGCACCGTCGGCAATGGCTTTGGCCGCGGCGTCGATGTTGCGGTCAAAGTAGTAGGAGAGCTGCGTGCCCGTGAAGTAGAAGATCAACGTATGCTGCGTGGGCCCTTCATCCTTTGGCGGGGTTGATTTGCGGCACGAGGAGAGTACGATTGCCGCCGTGACGGCAATCGACAGAGTGATATATCGCAATATGGTACGCATGTTCGGGTTGTTTGTAGTTCTCCGTATGGACGGCTATTTGTATTCGCGCGGCTTGAGGTTGTTGAACTGCCACGTGCGCTTGCGCTTGAAGGTCACGTCGTCGGGCTTGTTGCGGTAGATACGGCTGTAATCAAAGTAGAAGCCTCGTATCTTCTTGCCGTCGGGAGCCTTGACGGGTTGCAGCAGCGGTATGTATTCGACATTGCGGCTGATGATCTCGGCGCGTTTGCCCGTGAGGTCCATCGACGCGACCACATCCACCGCATGCGAGAACATGATTATATGCATCGGGTACTTCTCGCTGCGCCCGTCACCCGAGGACTTGATCGTCTCCAGTATGCCGTTCAGATGGCGGAAGTATGCCTCCTCCTTCTGTTTGTCGCCCAGTGCGCCGTATGCGAAGACCATCATGTTGAGCACCGTGGGGTTGAAGGGGTCGACCTTCATCGCCTCCTTGCAGATGGATATCACCTCGCGCATCTCCTCGTCGGTGACGGCATCGGGGTCGAGTCCCATGAGCGATTCGTATAGCATGTCGACGGCTCGGTTCGTTGCCAGCGGCTTGTAGCTGTCCTGATACGTGTATCCGTAATAGAGGTAGTGGTAGTCCTCCTCGGTGAGCGTGTCGAGGTTGTTGTATCGCATCATGAGCGACGGATAGTAATATGGCGACGAAGAGTCGAGCGTGCGGTCGAGGATATCGTCCTCGTCGGGGATCTTCGACCACGACAGAGACGGTATCATGAGCAGCGCGAGGATGATATGTAGCAGTTTCATACGTTATGCGTTTGTTGTTATAACGTACCTTTACCGCAAATCGTATTCCGTAATGAGTGTTTTGATTTTCTTCATGAGCGGTTCCGTGGCAGGTACGAGGGGCAGGCGCAGTACGTTTTCTATGCGGCCCATGACGGCAAGGGCGGCCTTGATGCCCGTGGGGTTACCCTGCTCGAAGAGGGCGGCAATGGCCTCGCGCAGGCGTCCCATTATCTGTTCGGCGCTGTCGTAGTCGCCTGCGGCGGCCAGATCGACCATACGTGAGACCATCTTCGGGAAGGCGTTGGCCGCAACCGAGATTACGCCGTCACCGCCGCGGCGCATAACCTCCAGTGTAAGGCTGTCGTCGCCCGAGATGACGCGGAAACCGTCGGGACGGTTGCGTATGATCTGCTCGATCTGCTCGATCTTGCCCGATGCCTCCTTCACGGCGATGATGTTGGGCTCGTCGGCCGCAAGGCGGCATGTGGTCTCGGCCGTCATGTTGACACCCGTACGCCCCGGTATGTTGTAGAGTATGACGGGTATGGGCGAGGCCTCGGCTATGGCGCGGAAGTGACGGTAGAGTCCCTCCTGCGACGGCTTGTTGTAGTAGGGGGTGACGCTCAGGATGGCATCTATGCCCTCCAGATCGGTATGCTCGACATACTCCACAACTTCGGCCGTGCAGTTGCCTCCAAGACCTGCTACGAGAGGTACGCGCGAGGCTATGCGCTGCTTTATGATGTGCAGTATGTTGCCGCGGTCGGAAGGTTTGATGGTGGGCGTCTCGGCCGTTGTGCCGAGTGCCACGATATAATCCGTGCCTCCGTCTATGATGTAGTCTATAAGGCTCTCCAGAGCCTCTATGTCATACGAGAAATCCTTCTTGAAAGGTGTTATCAGGGCGGCGCCTGCGCCGCAGAATCTGCTTGTATCCATATTCTGTTGTATAGTTACTCGTTTTGTCGGGTGCTAAAAGAGCGATCCCTGTTGCGGCCGTTCCGCCTTATTCGAATCTATATCTTGAGTCTCGCTCGGCTCCTGTGTGACAGCATTGTCATGTTTCATGCCGCTCCGTAGCGGAGTGTTGTCGGCCGGATCCGCGGCGGCAATGTCGTTATAGTCTTCCGCAGCGTCATCCTCTCCGTCAAGGTCGTCGGTGTCGCCGACCATGTTGTCGGCTAACATACGGTAAAACTCATCCTCCGATATGATCGGTACATTGAGTTTGCGTGCCTTCTGCAACTTCGCGGGGCCGATCTTGTCGCCCGCGAGCAGATATGTCGTATTGGCCGATACGGCGGCCAGATTCTTGCCTCCGTGGGCCTCGATCATGGCCTTGAGTTCATCACGCGAGTGGTCGCGGAACGAGCCCGAGATGACGATCGAAACGCCGCGCAGCGCCTCAGATTCGGGAGTCTGCTCCCTTTGCTCGAATTGCAGGCCTGCGGCGCGCAGACGTTCGATTATGTGTCTATTCTGCTCGTCGGCAAAGTAGTCGATGATCGAGTCGGCGATCTTGTCGCCCACCTCGTCGGCCTCGACGAGCTGTTCGCGCGTGGCCTTCATGACGGCGTCGAGCGAGCGGAAGTGCGCGGCGAGATATTTTGCAGTCGTCTCGCCCACGAAACGTATGCCCAGAGCGAAGAGAACGCGGTGGAATGGAACTTCAGTCGATCTGCGGATGCTGCGTATGATGTTCTCGGCCGACTTTTCGCCCAGACGCGGCAGCGGTGCCAGCTGCTCGGCCCGAAGATCGTACAGGTCGGCTATGCAGCTCACAAGACCGTTCTCGAAGAGCAGCTCGACGGTCTCCTCACCCAAGCCGTCGATGTTCATCGCCTTGCGGCGGATGAAGTGTATGATGCGGCCGAGGATCTGCGGCCGGCAATGGCTCTGGTTGGGGCAGTAGTGCTTGGCCTCGCCCTCGTAACGCACCAACGGCGAGTGGCATACCGGGCACTCGGTGATGAATTGCAGCGGACGACTGTCGGACGGGCGTTGCGTGAGATCCACACCCGTGATCTTGGGTATGATCTCGCCTCCCTTCTCGACGTAGACCATGTCACCTTCGCGCAGGTCGAGGGCGGCGATCTGGTCGGCATTGTGGAGCGTGGCACGTTTTACGATCGTCCCGGCCAGAAGTACCGGCTCGAGGTTGGCGACGGGGGTTATGGCTCCCGTGCGCCCTACCTGATAGGTAACCTTTAGCAGTCGCGTGAGCGCCTGCTCGGCCTTGAACTTGTATGCCACGGCCCACTTCGGGGCCTTGGCCGTGAAGCCGAGGGTGCGGCGGTCGCTGAAGCGGTTTACCTTTATTACCACGCCGTCGGTCGGGAACGGCAGCGCCTTGCGGGCCGTGTCCCAATGGTTTATGTAGGCATCGATCTGCTCCGTGTTGCGGCATATCGACATCTTGTCCGATATCTTGAATCCCCAGCGGCGGGCCGCTTCGAGACTTCCCCAATGCGAGTCGTAGGGGAGGTTGTCCCCGGCAAGCTGATAGAGCGTGCAGTCGAGCCCGCGGTGTGCCACCACCTGCGACGACTGTTGTTTGAGCGTCCCGGCCGCGGCATTGCGCGGATTGGCAAAGGGCGGTTCGCCGTTGGCCTCGCGTTCGGCATTCAGACGGTCGAACGAGGCGTAGGGCATAAGCACCTCGCCGCGAATCTCGAAGAAGTCGGGATAGTCGTCACCCGTGAGCGTAAGGGGTACGCTGCGTATCGTGCGCACATTCTCCGTAACGTCGTCGCCGCGGGTGCCGTCCCCGCGCGTCACGGCGCGCAGCAAGGCTCCGTGCTGGTAGGTGAGCGATATGGCCGTGCCGTCGAACTTGAGCTCGCAGACAAACTCCGACTCGCCGATCTCCTTCTGCACGCGGTCGATCCACTCGTGCAGCTCTTCGAGCGAGTAGGTGTTGCTGAGCGACAACATGGGAAAGGCGTGCTGGACGCTGCGGAACTCGTTCGTGACGTCGCTGCCTACGCGTGCCGTCGGGGAGTTGGGGTCGGCCATCTCGGGGTGTGCCGCCTCGAGGTCCTGAAGTTCACGCAGAAGGGTGTCGAACTCGTAGTCTGAAACTGCGGGGTCGTTCTCGATGTAATAGCGGTAATTATAGTAATTGAGACGCTGTCGAAGCTCCTTTATGCGTTGTTCTTCTGTCATGGCGGGATAATAACGGCTGCTCAAAGGTACATATTTTGTTCGGTAGATTTCGGCGAAATAAAAAAAATAGAAAAAAAATATACATAAATAACGACGTATGTAATTTTTGCTTATACTTGCAGAAAATTTTGGAGATATGACGCCAAATAGCACGAAAAAACGTTTAGTGACCAACATTCATAACCTCACGGCCGAGCAGCAGGACGAATTGAAGAACCTCTATCCCAAGGGTTTCTCGGATGTGATGATGCGCATCGACAAGCCGAACGGCGATTTCTTCTACGCTGTACCGTACGAGACGGCCGACACCTATTATTTAGTCAAGATAGACGTCAAAATAGACGATACGGCCGACGACGGCGCCGACGACGACTACTATGACGGCGATGATGAGATAAAGGGTGCCGATGAGTTGTCGGACGAGGCCGGAGATATGGGCGCCGACGATGATGACGATATGGAGGATTAGATGCCGGTTGTGTCGAAAAAGAGAGAATCGAATGTCGGTTCTCTCTTTTTTTGTGCCCGGGTGTGCCGATTGTGTGTCGGAGTGTGCCGAATATTGCGGCAAGGGTTTCGGCGGGGGTGGACGTGTGTGGCGCGGAGGTGGAACATGGTGAAGAAGATGTTGATAAAATATTGTTCCGCGGAAATGCGCGGTTCGGAAAAAATAGCTATCTTTGAAAGCAAAAAACGTCTTTTGCATATAATTAAAGGTATAATGAAAAAAGTAGACGTAGTTCTCGGTTTACAGTGGGGCGACGAAGGCAAGGGTAAGGTCGTGGATGTACTGACCCCTTCGTATAAGGTTATCGCCCGTTTTCAGGGTGGTCCCAATGCCGGACATTCGCTCCATTTCGGCGATACGAGTTTTGTTTTGCACACCGTTCCTTCGGGAATCTTCCGCGACGGTTCGGTCAACATCATCGGCAACGGCGTGGTGGTCGATCCGGTCATTCTGGCCAAGGAGATCTCCGACATCGAGGCGCATGGCGTCGACGTGAAGAGCCGTCTGCTCATATCGAAGAAGGCGCACATCATCCTGCCCACGCACCGTATTCTCGATGCTGCGAGCGAGGCTGCCAAGGGCAAGTCGAAGATCGGTTCGACGCTCAAGGGCATAGGCCCCACCTACATGGACAAGACGGGCCGCAACGGCCTGCGCTTCGGCGATGTGCTGGCTCCCGACTTCATGGCCCGCTACGAGAAGCTCAAGAACAAGCACGTGGCGATGCTGCGCCAGTATGATTTCCAGTACGATATTGCCGAGTACGAGAAGACTTGGATGGAGGGCATAGAGTTCCTGCGCGGCTACCGCTTCATCGACAGCGAGCAGACCGTCAACGACTACATTGCCGCCGGTGAGGGCATCCTTGCCGAGGGCGCTCAGGGCTCGATGCTCGATGTCGACTTCGGAACATATCCTTTCGTCACCTCGTCGAATACGGTATGTGCCGGTGTCTGCACGGGTTTGGGCGTAGCCCCCACGAAGATAGGTGACGTCTACGGTATATTCAAGGCTTACTGCACGCGTGTAGGCAGCGGCCCGTTCCCCACGGAGCTCTTCGACGAGGTCGGGGAGAAACTGCGTCAGGTGGGACACGAGTTCGGCGCTACGACCGGACGTCCGCGTCGCTGCGGCTGGTTGGACATGGTAGCCCTTAAGTATGCCGTCATGATAAACGGCGTGACGGGACTTATCATGATGAAGGCCGACGTAATGAACGATTTCGATACTATCAAGATCGCCACCTCGTACCGTGTAGGAGGCGTGGAGACCGATGTCTTCCCGTATGAGGTTACGGACGATCTGGAGCCCGTCTATACCGAGTTCAAGGGGTGGAAGTGCGATATCTGCGGCATACGCCGTTATGAGGATTTCCCCGCCGAGTTCAAGGCCTATGTGGAGTTTATCGAGAAGGCTACGGGTGTGCCCGTGAAGATCATCTCGGTAGGTCCCGACCGTGAGGATACCATCGTAAGGTAATCCTTTCGGATGTCGTTGCGCGCAAAGATATTGCTGTCGGTGGCGGCGCTTGCGGCGATGGTGTCGCAAGGCCGTACTGACGGTATCGGCCGTCAGATGCCGCGCAGGGCGTACGACTTTGTAAACTCGATAGGCGTGAATACCCATTTCGGGTATTACGACACGCAGTACGGACTCTATGAGGAGGTGTTGCGGCCGCGCCTGTTGGAGTTGGGCGTAAAACATATACGCGACGGTACGTTCAATGACGACGTGGCGCGCAAGTACCGTGACGTCGGAGAGTCGGGCGTGCGGCTTCTGCTGATAACGTCGGCGGAGCGTGTGGCCGGGCAGGCCGAGGCCATAGGCCCTATGTTATGGGGCGTGGAGGCCGAGAATGAACCCGACGGGCGCGGCGGCGAGTGGGTTGAGCGTGCACGAACCGAACAACAGCGTCTGTATGAGACGGTAAGGGGCGACGAAAGGCTGGACGACGTGGCCGTTGTGGGCGTGTCGCTGGCAAACATACGTAACAGCCCCGAACTTTTGGGCGATGTGTCGCAGTGGATGGATTTCGGCGGCATGCACCCCTATGCGGCGGGACAATATCCGTCACGGCATTGGGGATGGGGCATGTCGATGGAGGATGCACTGGCGCGGGCGCGCTGTGTCAGCGGTGACAAGCCTCTGCTGGTGACCGAGTGCGGATACCACAACAAGGAGCGCAACCCGAACCATCCGGGTGTAAGCGAACGCGCGGCGGCGATATATCACCTGCATCTCTTCTTCATATATTTTAATCAAGGTGTGGAGAGGAGCTACAAATATGAGATGCTCGACCTGCGTGAGGATGATGCCATGACCGACATGGAGTGTCACTTCGGGCTTGTGCGGGCTGACGGCTCGGTGAAACCGACGTTTACTGCCATACGCAATCTGTTGCGTGTGCTTTCGGATGACGATGGCGCTGATTGCCGATGCCGTCCGTTGGATTATGCGGTCGAGGCGCCGGAAGGTGTCACGATACGCACGACGCTGTTGCAGAAGAGCGACGGACGATGGTTTCTGGCTCTGATGCGCGAGTGTGAGGTTTACGATCTCAAACGTCTGACGGATGTGGAGGTGGAGCCTGTGGATGTGACGGTACGGACAGCACGCAGATTCGATATGCGGCGGTATGTTCCCAACGAGTCGGACGAGGCTGTTGCCGATTATGGCCGTACGGATCATGTGACGGTGCCTCTGGGTGCCGAAGTGCAGCTCATCGAGGTCGCCTCGAGAGCAAAGTAGTACGGTTGGCGGAGGGGATGATGTGTGAAAAGTCCGTGCCGAAGGGAATGGTGAGTAAGAGGTGGCGTGAGAGATAGATCATATTCGAGCGTTGCAGGTGATTACGCTTGAGAGGAATTGAACCGACCGTAGACTTATTGATTGGACAAAAGGAAAGATATATGTAAGCGGGTTTCGGCCGCGAGGCCCTGCCCCTAATAAACTAAACATTTATAACCGATGAACAAAGCATTGAAAATCGTTGTTCTGGCCAAGCAGGTGCCCGATACCCGCAATGTGGGTAAGGATGCCATGACTCCCGAAGGTACGGTGAATCGTGCGGCGCTGCCGGCCATTTTCAACCCCGAAGATCTGAATGCCCTCGAGCTGGCATTGCGCCTGAAGGAGCAGCGTCCCGGGTCGACGGTGCATATTTTGACCATGGGCCCGTTCCGCGCCGCCGACATCATCCGTGAGGCGATGTTCCGCGGTGCCGATGGCGGTTATCTGCTTACCGACCGCAAGTTTGCGGGTTCGGATACTCTGGCTACGTCGTACGCCCTGTCGTGCGCGCTGCGCAAGGTGGGCTACGATCTGATCGTGGCTGGACGTCAGGCTATCGACGGTGATACGGCTCAGGTGGGCCCGCAGGTGGCCGAGAAGTTGGGCCTGCCGCAGGTAACCTACGTCGAGGAGATCGAGCGTGCGGAGGGTGATTCGCTGGTGATCCGCCGTCGTCTGGAGCATGGCACCGAGGTTGTCGAGTGCCCCATGCCGGCCGTCATCACGGTCAACTCGTCGGCGCCGGCCGTGCGTCCGAAGAATGCGCGCCGCGTCATGAAGTACAAGTATGCGATGATCCCTACGGAGATTGCGGCCGAGCCCGACTCGGAGCGCGCACGTATGGTCGCCGCACACGACTATCTGAAGATCACCGAGCTGACGGTGGCCGATATCGACACCGACGAGAACCAGTTGGGATTCGCCGGCTCGCCCACGAAGGTGAAGAAGGTCGACAATGTGGTCTTCCAAGCCAAGGAGGCGAAGCGTCTGACGGGGGCCGATGCCGATATAAATGAACTGATGGTGGAACTTATAGCGAGCCATACGCTCGGTTAATCGAAGGAGGATATCATGAATAACGTATTCGTATATGTAGAACTCGAAAACGGCGCTGTCGCCGACGTGAGCCTCGAGTTGCTCACCAAGGGACGCGAGTTGGCCGACCGTCTGGGCGTAAAGCTCGAGGCTGTGGCCATGGGCGAGAATATCGCCGGCATAGAGAAGGAGTTGGCCAAGTACGGAGCCGATACGGTGTGGGTTGCCGACGACAAGATCTTCTCACCCTTCCGCACGCTGCCCCATACGTCGGTCCTGTGCGGTCTGATCGAGGCCGAGAAGCCGCAGATCGTTCTGTTCGGCGCTACGCCCGTAGGCCGTGACTTCGCGCCGCGCGTATCGTCGGCGCTGCACAGCGGTCTTACGGCCGACTGCACGCAGCTCGAGATCGGCGACCACAAGGATGCCAAGACCGGCAAGGAGTACAAGGATCTGCTCTATCAGATACGTCCCGCCTTCGGCGGCAACATCATCGCCACGATCGTCAATCCCGACCACCGTCCGCAGATGGCCACCGTACGTGAGGGCGTGATGCGCAAGGCCGAGGCTGCGAAGCCCGCGGCCGGTGAGGTCAAGCAGATCGCATGGCGCGACTATGTCAAGGATACGGATCTGCTTGTTAAGATCATCGACCGTCAGATCGAGGAGCGCAAGATCAACATCAAGGGCGCGAGTGTCATTGTTGCCGGCGGTTACGGTATGGGCTCGAAGGAGAACTTCAAGCTGGTACACGAGCTGGCCGACGTTCTGGGTGCCGAGGTCGGCGCAAGCCGTGCCGCCGTCGATGCGGGCTTCACGGAGCATGCGCGTCAGGTGGGGCAGACCGGTGTTACGGTACGCCCGAAACTCTATATCGCCTGCGGTATATCGGGACAGATACAGCACACGGCGGGTATGGATCAGTCGTCGATGATCATATCGATCAACACCGATCCCGATGCGCCGATCAACAAGATCGCCGACTATGCCATCACGGGCGACGTGAACGAGGTTATACCCAAGATGATCAAGTATTACAAGCAAAATTCGAAATAGCGATGTTGCGTTTACTCTCTCTCGTAGCGGCTCTTATGAGCCTCCTGCCTGCCGCGGCACAGCATGTGGCAAGCATGGAGTGCGGGCTGGAGGAGTATCGTCCGCTGCTCTCGGCGGCGGGATTCGAGGCTTACGCTTTCGATATACGGGATTTTCTTAAGAACGATGGCCGTTATACGGTGACCTTGCGCGTGCGCGAGTATGCCGACGGCCGCCAGATCGACTCGACGGATTATGTGTTGGGCGAGAACAAGGCCTTTCTGACGGATTATCCCGAGGAGCAGCGTTCCGATATCTTTGCCGACGAGGCGGGTGTCGTGTCGCGTGCCGAGAAGCTGGTTGTGGGGTGTTACCCCTCGAAGGTGGATTCGATTGCGACATGGATGGTCGAGTTGCAGGATGTGGCACAGATGTATCCCCGTCTGTCGCTGCGCAGCGCTGCTACTGACGGCACGCAGCACTATTATTATATTTCGCGTCTGTTCGAGACTGTCGAGGGCGTCATGCCCGGGGAGTTCATACCGCTCGTATTCTTCGGGTCGATGTGGTATGACGAGAAATACGGAGTCTACCGCTTCTGCGGCGAGCAGGAGATCGCGCCCGATCTGTCGAGCGAAATTGTGAGTCATGTGCCGCATTTCTATGTGATGGGTGTAATATTCTCTCCGACACGGGAACAGTAAACGTAACAAACAACAAAACGATATAGAATTATGGCTAATTTCTTTTTAGATAACAAGGATTTGCAGTTCCAGCTCTCGCATCCGCTGATGCAGAAGATCGTGGAGCTGAAGGAGCGCGGCTTTGCCGAGAAGGATCTCTACGACTACGCTCCGCAGAATTTCGAGGATGCGATGGACTCGTACCGCCGCGTCATGGAGATCGCCGGCGAGGTGTGCGGCGACGTTATCGCACCGAACGCCGAGGGCGTCGACCATGAGGGTCCGCGCGTGGTGAACGACCACGTGGAGTATGCTTCGGGTACGGTCGAGAACATGAAGGCCGTGGTCGATGCAGGTTTGAGCGGACTGACGCTGCCGCGCAAGTATGACGGTCTGAACTTCCCGCTCGTATGCTTCGTCATGGCAAACGAGATGGTGGCGCGTGCCGATGCCAGCTTCGAGAATATCTGGGGTCTGCAGGACTGCGCCGAGACTATCAACGAGTTCGCCTCGGAGGAGCAGAAGCAGAAATATCTGCCGTGGGTATCGGCCGGTGCGACGTGCGCCATGGCGCTGACGGAGCCTGATGCCGGTTCGGATCTGGGTGCCGTGATGTTGAAGGCTACGTGGTCGGAGGAGAAGGGCACGTGGCTGCTCAACGGCGTGAAGCGTTTCATTACCAACGGCGACGGCGACGTCTCGCTGGTTCTGGCACGTACGGAGGACGGTACGACCGACGCGCGCGGACTGTCGATGCTCATCTACGACAAGCGTAACGGCGGCGTGAAGGTTCGCCGTATCGAGAACAAGCTGGGTATCAAGGGATCGCCTACGTGCGAGCTGGTCTTCACGAACGCTCCCGCGGAGTTGGTCGGCGACCGCAAGATGGGTCTTATCAAGTATGTGATGTCGCTGATGAACGCCGCGCGTCTGGGTATCGGCGCACAGTCGGTAGGTCTGTGCGAGGCTGCATACCGCGAGGCTCTGAAGTATGCACACGAGCGTATGCAGTTCGGCAAGCCCATCATCAAGTTTGCGGCCGTTGCGGAGATGTTGTCGAACATGCGCGCCAAGCTGCACGGTGCACGTGCCCTGTTGTATGAGACGGCGCGCTTTGTCGAGATATACAAGCAGTATATGCACATCTCGTCGGAGCGCTCGCTCGAACCGGAGGAGCGTCAGACGATGAAGTTCTACAACCGTCTGGCCGACGGCTTCACGCCTCTGGTGAAGCTCTTCTCGTCGGAATATGCCAACCAGCTGGCATACGACGCCATACAGATACACGGCGGCTCGGGCTTCATGAAGGATTATGCCTGCGAGCGTCTCTACCGTGATGCCCGTATCATGAACATATACGAGGGTACGTCGCAGCTGCAGGTCGTGGCGGCGATCAATGCCGTGACGAAGGGTACCTTCGCCGAGCAGATCTCACGCTACGAGGAGACCGAGTATTGCGAGGCCATGCAGCCCGTGGTGGCCAAGCTGCGTGAGTTGCGCGCGACGTTCGACTGCATGGTGGCACGTGTTGAGGAAGTCAACCGTGAGCATACGGGTTACAAGGATCTGCATGCACGCCGTCTTGTCGAGAGCGCCGGACACATAATCATGACCTATCTGTTGGCACGTGAGGCCGGCGAGGCCGAAGAGTACGGTTCGGATGCCAAGCTCTTCCTGAAGATGGCCGAGGCGTATATCGCCGCTGCCTCTACGGTTATAACCAACTCTGAGGGCAGCGATGTCGATCTGATCCACGAGGTGGACGAGGCTTGCTGATAGGGGCGCACGCAAGTGAAAACGGAGGGGGTTGCGCAAACCTTCTCCGTTTTTTGATATTTGAATCATAACATTTAATATCGGGATATATGAGACGTATCTTTATCATTGCATTTACGGGAGTGTTGGCACTCGGTTTTGCCTGTGCGGCGCTTGGCGGTGACGGTGTCCGCCGCGGTAAGCTCAATGCCGAACAGGCAGAGGCGCTTTCCGCGGAGTTGTGGAACCGTAAGAAGGCGGCGCTTAAGGCCGAGTACGGCCGGATGTGGAATAACCGCACGCTGGAGCTCAACAATCTGCGGATGCCGTTCTGGTATGCGGTATATGGGGAGAAACCGTCATCGGGACGCAGCCTCTACATCTCGCTGCACGGCGGCGGCAACGTCCCGGCCGAGGTGAACGACCAGCAGTGGGAGAACCAGAAAGGTCTGTACAGGCCTGCCGAGGGTGTCTATATGGTTCCACGTTCGGCGGTGAACGATTGGAACATGTGGCTGCGGCCGCATATAGATACACTCTTCGAGATGATTATCCGTATGGCGGTTGTAATGGAGGATGTCGATCCCGACAAGGTCTATCTGATGGGTTACTCGGCCGGCGGCGACGGTGTCTACCGCATGGCGCCGCGTCTGGCGGACCATTGGGCTGCGGCGTCGATGATGGCGGGACACCCGGGAGAGTCGTCGCCCGTGAACCTGCGCAATATAGGTTACATGATATGGATGGGAGGTAAGGACCGTGCTTATAACCGCAATACGCTGGCCGCTGAATATGGCCGCTGGATGGATGACCTGCAGCGAGCCGATCCCGAGGGATATGTCCACGAGACGCATATTCTGCCCGAGTGCGGGCACTGGATGAACCGTGCCGATACGGCGGCCGTGAGCTGGATGTCACGCTTCCGCCGCAACCCCTATCCCGACCATATCGTATGGCGTCAGGAGATGAGCAATCCGCGGCCGTCGTTCTACTACCTTTCGGTGCCGGATGAGGAGGCGGTAGGAGGACGCGAGGTGCGTCTCTATCGCGAAGGAAATACCTTTACCGTGACGCGCAATGATTTCCCTACATTGCGTATATGGCTTAACGACCGCTTTGTCGATCTGTCGAAACCCGTGCGTGTTGTTATCGGAGGCCGTGAGGTCTTCTGCGGCAAGGTGAAGCGCCGTGCCGAGCATATCGCCGAGACGGTCGACAGCCGTGTCGATCCCGATTATATCTTCAGTGCCGTGCTGGAGATCCGCGACGGCAAGTGCCGTGCATTGTAGCGGTCCGCTAATGGGTTTCAACAACGTCGGGAGGGATATCCAATCTTGTGATCAGATGTCCCTCCCGATCTTTTTTACTTATGGAGGAGTCGTGTTATCTCTTTCCATAGAACTCCTTCTGCCGGCGGGCGATGATGGAGGCAAGGCGTTCGTAGAGGGCCCGGTCCTCGGCCGTGCCGTGGCGCAGGAGTGAGAAGGCGTTGTTGCCCTGATAGTATGCCAGATCGTTGTTGTCGAAGATGCCGTTACGTTCGTATGAGTCGATATATGCCTTCATGCGGCTGCCGCGGCCGTTTTGTTGCAGCGCATTCTCGTCGAACTCCATCTCGAGTGACAGACCGGCCTGCGTGGCCAGACGACACGTTTCGTCGATACGCGAGTCGGGGATGGCGTCGTTGAAGAAGTGGTTGGGCTGCAAGTAGGCCTTGTCGAATCCCAGCTCGCGCCATTGGTCGTAACCGTCGGATTTGAAGTAGGGGATCCAATAGAAGTCGAGCCCCTTTTCGTGAATATAGTCCGAGACCTGAGCTACGAACGTACGGGTATTGGTGGCCTCTTCCGCCAGCCAGTAGAACCCGCACAGCTGGAGATTGTCGAGTCCGGCAGCGGTGAAACGCTCGATGAGCAGGTCGATGTACCATTTGCAGGCGGCCGTACGGTCAGCATCGTCGTTGAAATCAAGGCTGCGGCCGTCAATCTCGCCCCAGTCGGTCTGTCCGGGTATGGGCTCGGGCAGCGACAGTACGATCTTACGGCGGTGGAACGGCCCGGGGATACGCTCGCGCATCGTGCCTACGCACTCGTTCAGGGCGGCAATGTCGCGTCCGGGGGTGAGGTATTTGTCGATGAGTGTGATCCAATCCTGCTTGCGTGCGGGGGTGGGGGTATATCCCGAGGCGTAGCTTAGTCCCGTACCGCTGTGTATCTCGAGAAAGAGGAAGCCGTCGAAGAGCCATTCGGGCGTTTCGCCGTCGGTGGCGACGTAGTCGGCAAACTGCTCGGCATTCCATTTGACTGTGCGGTGTTCGCCGCCGTCGTATATAAGGACAAGGTCGCGGACGGGTGCGCGACCGACCTTTGAGCCGCCGCATGACGTGCATAGAAGTGTTACGGCCGTGGCCGCCAGAACGCTGATAAGTAGGGATCTTTTCATGGGATAGGGGTTAGTGTTTGTTTGCGGGGATACTACAGTTCCCTTACAAATGTACGAAAAAAGTTTGCCGTAACGGTATATATATGCTTAAAACCGAATACGGACGACGTGTTTTTGCAGTCGCCCGTATTCGGTTTATGTCGGTTTCGGCTTTACGCCTCCACGGCAACGGGTTGCCGCAGCGTGGCGTGTTGCGAAGAGTATATGTTGAGCCCGAGACATTTTGCTATGTAGCTCACGGCCTTCTGGGCCTTTACCGAATTGCCGGCGGCATCGAGCGGCGGCGCGAAGGCCGCTATGCCCATCACACCCGGTACGACACCCATTATCCCGCCGCCGACACCGCTCTTGGCGGGTATACCCGTCTGGAACATCCAGTCACCCGTGCGCTCGTAGAAGCCGACGGTAGACATGAGCGAGACGATGCGCGGGGCTATCTCCGCCGCGAAGACCTCGTCATGCGTGACGGGGTTGCGGCCGTCGGCGGCGATGGTTGCGGCCATGACGGCGAGTTGCGATGCCGTGATACCCAAGGAGCATTGGTGCGTATAGATGTCGAGCGAGAGGTCGGGATCGTCGTATATGCGTCCGTAGTTCTTTAGCAGCCATGCTATCGAGCGGTTGTTGAAGTTGGTGGCGCTTTCCGAACGGTATAGCTCGTCTATGACCTCGACGGCTGAACCGCATAACGACTCGACGAATCCCTTTATGGCCAGCCATTTGGCGTCGCTGTTGCCCGTGGGCGCTATCATCGAGCAGGCGGTGATGGCACCTGCGTTTACGAGTGGCGTGGAGGGATGGTCGTTCTCGAGCAGTATGGCTATGATCGAGTTGAAGGGCAGTCCCGTGGCGTCGGCTCCGATCTTTTTCATGACTGTTTGCGTGCCGTGCTGCTTCATGGCGAGGATCGCCGTCGGCACTTTCGACACCGACTCTATACCGAAGCGGTAACCCGTATCTCCGACCTCGATGCGCTCGCCGTCGGCCATGCATACCGATATGCCGAAGAGCGATGGCGGAATATTCTTAAGATAGGGTATGTAGGAGGCGTTCTGCCCCTCCGTAGTCTTGGCATATTGCGTGTATGCCTCGTTTACGGCCGTAACGACGGCCGACTTGTCTATTTCATGTACCATGACCTAACGTTTTTCGGGGTTGTTGTTCTGTTTGCGCTGTGCGGCCGAAGGCGCAGCAGTCGGGGCCGAAGGCTGCGCAGCAGATGATTGTGAATTCGGATTCTGCGGCTGTGCAGGCTTTGACGGCTGCTCCCAGTGGAAGGGTGCAAAATCGGCTGCGGCATTGGCGTCACGCCATGAAGGCTTGCGCATGGCGTATATTATAAGAGGTATTGCCACCATGATGACACATCCGGCTACAAGTACACCGTACCATACGGTATGGCTTCCGGTAGCGATCTGCGAGGGAGGTATGAAGCTGAGCGAGAAGGCCAGCAGCGAGCCGGCGAAGCCGACGCCCGCTATGAGCCACATGAGGGCGTTGCCGCGGCCGAGCCGGAAGGGGCGTACGGCACCTTTCATCTTGTAACGCAGGGCGATGGCTGCGGCGAACATCAACATGTACATTATGAGATACAGCAGTACGGTGAGCTGCGAGAGTATCTGATAGAACGACTGTACGGATGGCATCACGACGAAGAGCAGGCTGAGCAGCGTGACCAGACCGCCCTGTACGAGCAGGATGTTGCGCTGTACGCCGTTGTTGTTGCTCTTCTGGAAGAATGGGGGCAGATATCCCGCCTTGCCTACGGCGTAGATACCCTTCGACGGGCCGGCTACCCACGTAAGCACTCCGGCCAACACGCCAACCATGAGGGCTATGGCTATGATGGGCGAAGCCCACGAGGCGTGCAGGTACTTGAAGTAGTTGTCGAATCCGATGAGGAGCGATTGTGTAAGGTTTATGTCCTTTGCCGGAATGATAAGTCCGAGCGAGAAGGTGCCCAGAACGAATATCGCTACGGTCATGAGCGAGCCCATGATGATGGCCTTGGGGTAGTTCTTGCCCGGATTGTTGACCTCCATGACGTGTATGCCCATCATCTCCATTCCGGCGTAGAAGAGGAATATGCCGCTGGCAAGTACCAGATTGTCGAGTTTGGTAAGGTCGGGCCAGAAACTCTGCGACATGTCCATATTGTTGTGTCCGCCAGTGGCGAGATATACGATGCCGAGGATTATGAGCAGCGCGGCGGGGATTATGGTTCCGATCATACCGCCCCATTTGCTGATCTTGCCGACCCAGCCGAGACCCTTGAGCGAGATGAATGTCGCGAGCCAATATATTGCCAGCACTACGGCCAGCGTGAAGACCTTGTTCGATGCGAGCGACATGTCGTGCGGCTGGTCGGTGCCGATGAAGGCGATGGCCACGGCGCCGAATGTGAGCACGGTGGGATACCATATCGTCGATTCGATCCACTGCAGGAATATGGCCAGAAAACCTGTTCTGGGGCCGAAAGCCTCGCCCACCCAGCGGAAGACGCCGCCCTGCTTGTCGGAGAACATGGCGGCCAGCTCGGCGGCCACCAGCGCTGTGGGGATCAGGAAGACGACGGCTGCGAAGAGGTAGTAGAAGGCCGACGAGAGACCATATACGGCCTCGGCGGGGAGCCCTCGCAGACTTACCACGGCCGTGACGTTCATTATGGCGAGCGTCATGACCGAGAGTTTGAATCCTGTGCTTGTTTTTGTACTCATGGTTTATAACTGTTTGTGATGGTATTTTGGCTGAGGTAAAACAATAACCGCACCAAACCGCCATGCAGACCACGGAACGGCCCGAACGGACGGTGACGAGTCGAAGCGTTTGCGACGCGGGCGGCAGTGCGAACCGAACCTGCATGCTCTCTGGTGCTTGTCGAATTGTTTGTCGAATTGTTTGTAGGCGAGATTGCGGCCATGAAGGAATGGATTTCCGAATATATGTCGTATATTTGTTTTTGTAAGATGATTATTGATTATTCGGATTATGAGAAGATTCGTAACGGCTGCGGCCATTGTCGTCGCGGCATTCCTGTACGGCTGTGGCGGGCATGGCGCCGGGCGCGGTACCGACGGCGGCGAACCAGATGCAGGTGCCAAGAGTAGGAACCGCGTATTTCAACCGGCTCCGGCTCCGTCGATGTTGGATCCCGAACAGCAGGCGGCGTATCTCAACGAGCACTATTGGGATAAATTCGATTTTGCCGACACGCTCTTCATTTCGGAGGCCGATACGCTGCAGATGATCACGGCCTTGGCCGCATATACGCAGCAATTCGTCCCCGACTCGCTGGCAGCGGAGTCGATGTCGCGCCTTATGACCAAGGCATCGGCATCGAAACCAATGCTCGAATATTTTTTGATGCTCACGGAGTCGGTGCTGCACGATCCCAACTCGCCGCTGCGCGATGACGAACTCTATATACCAGTTCTGGAGACGGCGCTCGGCAGCGGCCTTCTGGATGAATATGAGAGAATGCCGTACGAGTACGATCTCAACATGGCGCGCCAGAACCGTGTGGGCCGCAAGGCGAACGATTTTCGCTATACGCTCGCCTCTGATCGGTCGGGGCGCATGTATGACATACGGGCCGACTACCTGCTGTTATTCATAAGCAACCCGGGGTGCCCCATGTGCCGTGACGTGCGTTCGCAGATCGAGGCTTCGCCCATGTTGAACGAACTAATCGAGCGGGGAACGCTGAAGGTGCTGGTTATATATCCCGACATGGACCTGACGTTGTGGCGTGAACATCTGGACGACTATCCACCGGCGTGGATCAACGCCTACGACTACGGCGGCGCCATTACCAAGGAGCGTCTGTATGATCTGCGGGCCATCCCGTCACTCTACCTGCTCGATGCCGAAAAGCGGGTTATGGTAAAGGATTGCGTCGATGTCGCATATATAGAGGAAGTCATATCGTCGGCCGAAACAAAATAAGTTTCGCTTATGGCACAATAAAAAAATATGATGGCCGTTTTTTGTTGTGTGAATTGAAAAAATAGTACTTTTGTATCGACAAGCACAAACTAACAGTAAACAAACTAAATAATTAAAATTATGGCTAAGAAATTTCGTTGTACGGTTTGCGGATACATCTACGAGGGCGATGAGGCTCCCGAGCAGTGCCCGCTTTGCAAGGCAAGCAAAGATAAGTTCGTTGAGGTTGTAGAGCAGGAGGGTGACCTGACGTTCGTTACCGAGCACAAGCTCGGCGATGGCAAGGGTTCGAGCGAGGAGCTCTGGAAGGGCTTGAACGACCACTTCATGGGCGAGTGCTCGGAGGTAGGTATGTATCTGGCCATGAGCCGTCAGGCAGATCGTGAGGGTTATCCCGAGATCGCCGAGGCCTTCAAGCGCTACGCTTTCGAGGAGGCAGAGCACGCCTCAAAGTTCGCCGAGCTCATCGGTGAGGTCGTTTGGGATACCAAGACCAACCTCTACAAGCGCATGAACGCCGAGAGCGGTGCTTGCGAGGACAAGATGCGTCTGGCCCGCATGGCCAAGGAGCAGAATCTCGATGCCGTACATGACACGGTACACGAGATGGCAAAGGACGAGGCACGCCACGGCGCCGGCTTCCAAGGCCTCTACAAGCGTTACTTCGGCAAATAGCAGTACGCAAGCCGACTAAAGCAACGCCGCACACGGTAAGTGTGCGGCGTTTTTTTGTTTGTTCGACTGCGGAGTGTCGTTATGAGATGTTGCCGGGGCGAGAGCCAGTTGTAAGATGGTAGGTGATGAACGACGGATACGGATAAAAAACGGCCCCGATATTTCGGGGCCTTCGCGCGGTGCGGTTCATTTCAGCAGATCGCTCAAAAACGTATTCACCACATTGCTCGCATAACGATATCCCTTACGGACAGTCTCGGCGACTTCATAGACGGTTTCGATGCGTCGACGTAGATACTCTATCGACTGCCGTACGCCTACCGCATAGACTATAAAGGCCACGAGGGCGAAAAATCCGCCCATGATTGCGGCGGCTGCGGCCGTGGAACCGATCATGTCGGCGAGCCACGATACTGCGGCGGTGATGAACAACACGATCGCCGCCATTGCGGTGACGGCGAAGAAGAGGATCGAGGCCGCTATGCGGCGGCTCTCCGTTTTGAGCTCATCCATCGTGCCGGACGTTTAGAGTTTGTCGACCGCTTCGTCGCAACGGCAACGCGCCTTCTCGATCTCGTTGTCCATGTAGTCGCGGATCTTGTTGCGCAATTCGGGTCCCGACTGCGGCGTTACGAGCATCGTCACGACCGATCCGAGCAACATGCCTCCAAACATGGAGACAAGACAGCAAATTCCTCTGTTTTTCATAACCTGAAGTTTTAAGATTCACCCCGTGGAGTTGCAAAATTCGGGCCATGTGAATACATTTGTGGGGGCGGCGTATCGCACGGCCGCCCGCAAGTAAGTGCAATATGGACAAGCAGAGATCTGTAAGCGTGTCGTTTACCGGCCACCGAAGCTATCGTGACGAGGGCCGTCGTCAGTTGGACGACGTGCTGCAAATGTTATATAAGGAGGGATACCGGCGTTTTCTTACGGGTATGGCGTGGGGATTCGATCTCGCGGCCGCACGCGCCGTCATAGACCTTCAACGGAGCCATGACGATGTGCAGTTGGTGGCCGTAGAGCCTTTTGCCGGGTTCAGGGATCTCTTCGAGGACGATGCGGCTGCCGAATATGACGAGGTGCTGGCCGCTTGCAGTGAGCGCGTTACGGTGTGCGATACACATACGGTTATGAGCTACCGCCTGCGCAACGACTATCTTGTAGACCATGCGGCCGTGGTGGTGGCATGGTATGACGGCGGGCGCGAGGGCGGAACGGCATATACGGTAAAACGGGCGCGTCGTAGCGGCGTGCCCGTCATAAACCTGCGTCCGTCGGAACAGTTGAGCCTGCCCGGACTTTGACTTTGATCATGAGCGCTTCGGCGGCGCGTTACGACTGTGACTCTTCGGCCGGCATGTCGAAGGGCAGCGGCACCTCGAACTCCTGCTCGAGACTGGCGGCACGCACCGCAAGGGGTTCCGCGAGATCATGTCGTCCGCGCTGCTCGTAGAATGCCTCGAGCATACGCAGCGACTTGGCCAGCGCACGTATGTGGTTGCATCGTTCGTATCGGTTCTCGCACAACTCCTCCGATATCTTCACAGCCTCCTTGTAGTGGGCTTCGGCCGCGTCGGGGTTGCCCAATATTGAAAAATATAGGTTGCCCAGACTGCGGTGGCATTGTGCCGTTGCGGGGCGGTAGCGGTATATGTCCTCGTCGTCGAAGCGTGCGCGCAGCTCCAGTGCCTCGAGATATGCTGCCTCGGCATCCTTGTCGCGGTGCATGTCTACATAGAGGTTTCCGAGGTGCCACAGCTGCAGGGCCACATTCTCCAGATAGACCTCTTCGTTCTGAGCAGCACGCGCCCGTTCGGCTTCGAGCTGCAGGAGCATCATTCGCTCCGAATCCTCCAGACGTCCGAGTTGGTTGTATATGAACGTCAGGGCCTCGATGGCCGAAATACGCAGGGCGTCCACATCGCGGCGGCGTCCCGTATATCTGTCGCATGCATCAATGGCGGCCAGAAGCTGCTCTTCGGCCGTAACGCCGTCCTGATCGTCGAACCAGCAGCCGCTGGCCAGATCGTATCGCAACGACGCGATCTTGGGCAGATAGGTATTCGGACGCGTTGCCGCGGCGGCGACGCAACGCTCGATCTGCTCGAACTTGTCGTGGAAGAGACGGCGGTGTCTTTGTTGCTTGTCGTTTTTCATGGCATCGGTAATTTGAGGGCCTTGCCTTGTGAGACAACGAAGCCGCAAAAACCAATCTTCGGACGGCTTTTGCGGCTTACGTTAACGGTTTATGGTGACTACCAGTTGAGAATCTTCTTGAAATCGTAAGCCTCGGGATTGGGGACGTAGGCCTTGGCAGCCTCGTAATCCGCGGGGGTGATGTAGTTCATGATGTTGTTGATCACCTGCTGAATCTTGTCCGAGTTGATGTCGACCAGACGGGGCGGAATCTTGCCCGTGGCGGGATCCTGAAGATCCTTCAGGTAGAGGGGCGAAACATAACCCTCCTGACTGATGTATACCATGCATCCGGTCTTGCCCTCCGAGAAGAGCTTGTAGACACCCATACCCAGCTCCGAGCAATATACCAGATCGTATGCGATGGGGGTTTGGCAGCGAACCTCGTAACCGATCTCTACGGGACGGGTCTTGACCTTGATCTTGAGCTCCTTGAGCTTGTTCTCAAGCATCTCGTTGAAGATGTGTGCCTTCGATACCTTGCCCAGCTCGGGGTGCCCGTGCTCGTCGTAGGTGAAGTGTACGCCCGACTTCTTGATCTCCTCGTTGCTCAGGGCGTGGAATACACCCTCCGAGATCATCGCAACACCATACTCGACGCCCATGATCTTACGCTTGATGATCGACGATACGACCATGTTGACGATCTTCTCGACGGTGATTTCGGTCTTGTTGAACATTTCGGGGATGACGATCATGGGGTAGTGGCAGGCCGAACCGATACCGAATGCGAGGTGGCCGGCCGAACGGCCCATGGCGGCAACGACGAACCAGTTTGCCGAGGTGCGGGCGTCGTTGTAGACGGCGCGGCCGATGACGGTGCCGCCCTCCTTGGCCGACTGATAACCGAATGTCGGGGTGCCGGCGGGCAGGGGCAGGTCGTTGTCTATGGTCTTGGGTACGTGGATGTTTGCGATGGGGTAGTGCTTGGCCTCAAGGAACTTGGCGATGCGGTTGGCCGTAGAGGCGGTATCGTCGCCGCCGACGGTTACAAGCAGCTTGACGTTGTTCTGCTGGAAGAACGCAAGGTTGAAATTCTCCTCGAAATCCTTGTCCGTGGGCTTGAAACGGCTCATCGTCAGGTACGATCCGCCCTGATTGAAGATGTAGTCGGCCTTGAAGAAGTCGAGATCCTCATGACGGGGATTGGGGTTGAAAAGACCCGAATAACCGTAATGCAGACCGATTACGCGATAACCTTTTGCAAGGAATGTCTTGGCGACGCTGGCGACGACGGTATTCATGCCCGGTGCCGGACCTCCGCCCGTGAGAATTGCAATAGCCTCTTTCATGGTGTATTGTTTTTTATGTGAATTAATAGACGTTAATATCTGTGCAAAAATACAAAAAATAACTTTATACGGTATTCGTACAGCCTTTTTTTGACGGCGAATGTTGTACGGCGGTGCGGCTGCGGATCCCGATTGCGGAAAATATGCTGTTTTCCTGCTGTCCGGAGCCCGAAATGCGGGATTTCATTTGGCTTTGCGCCCGGCTTTACATATCTTTGCGTATGTCCGTGGCGGAAGAGTCATTTTGCGCGCGGCGGACGAACGACAACCCGAATTTACCGTTTTACCTTAACAATAAGATTCATTATGAAGAGATTTTTACTGGCCTTAACGCTCGTTGCGTGTATGGGTGCCGTAACGGCTTGCGGCGGAGGTGCCGCCCAGAAGAAGAGAGTCGGGATTCAGCTCTATTCGCTGCATCAGGATATGGGTAATGTCGAGGCGTCGCTGCAGCGTCTTGCCGACATAGGATATACGAGTGTGGAGACGCTCAACGGCAACGGCGATCCGAACTGTTTCGGCATGTCGCCCGCCGATTTCAAGGCTCTGTGCGACAAGGTGGGGTTGACGATAACCTCGACCCACGCCTCGATACAGAACGACCCCGCAAACGAGGAGACCGTAATGGAGCGTTGGCGTGTGTTGTTCGATGCCCTGCGTACGATGGGTGCCAAGTACTGTATCATGCCGGGCTATGCCTTCGGTTCGACGCTGGAGGAGATTGCCGCCAGCTGCGACTACTGCAACCGTGTGGGCAAACTCGCCACCGAATATGGCCTGAAGCTCGGATATCACAACCATGCGGGAGATTTCGTGCAGGTCGAGGGGCAAACCGTTCTGGATTATGTTCTGGCGCATACCGATCCCGAACTGTTCCTGCTGGAGCTCGACGTGGCCAATATGGGCGGGGCCGATCCGATGTACTATCTGACGCAGTATCCCGACCGTGTATGCCTCCTGCATGTCAAGGACGAGCGTGTTCTCGGCCGCAGCGGCAAGATCGATTTCGAGGCTATATTCAATAAGTATTATGCCAACGGTTACGGCGACTACTATGTCGAGTTCGAGCTGCCGTTCACGATCGGTGAGGATGCTGCAGAGAACGAACGTAACCTTGCGGAGCTGTGGCAGGGTCTGGCCGAGTGCTACGACTATCTGCAGGCGGCGCCTTTCGTGAAGTAGCTGCCGGTACGGAACGTAATATCATCCCCGTGGATTAACCTCCGCGGGGATTTATTGTATCGGGCGGGGTGTATGGGTTAGACATGTGTCGGGAAGATATGTTGCAGCCGATGGCGTGGCTAACGCCGTATTCCGGAATGATCCGATATGAAAGGTGGTACGGAAAGCATAAAAATGCAAAAGTTGGCCTTTATGCGGCCTTCGGGCAATACTTGTTGCGGTATAATTTTGTCTTGAAAGAATAATTTTCTACTTTTGTGTATATTAATCGATTTGATATCTAACCCGGATAGAGAAAGACTCAACTTTTATAATTTTAAGCCTATGAAAAAAATTATCTCTTTGGCTACGGTCTGTCTGGCCGTTGCCGCGATGGTCGGCTTTACGGGATGCAAGCCCGCAAAGAAGCAGATCGGCCTGCAGCTCTATTCCGTAGCGCAGGACATGTCTAACGTGGAGGCTTCGATCCAGAAGGTGGCCGAGGCCGGATATAATGTAGTGGAGACGCTGGGCGGCGACCCGGGATGTTTCGGTATGGATCCCGCATCGTTCAAGGCCCTGTGCGACAAGTACGGTATCTCGATCATCTCGACTCACGCCTCAATCGGTCTTGATCCCAATGACGAGGAGGGGACGATGAACAAGTGGCGCAAGCTCTTCGAGGCGCTGAACGTCATGGGCGCCAAGTATTGCGTGATCCCGGGTTACGGTCTTGGCAGCAACCTGCAGGAGCTGCAGGGCGTGTGCGACTACTTCAACAAGGTGGGCAAGCTGGCCAAGGAGTACGGTCTGCTGCTTGGTTACCACAACCACTCGCACGAGTATAAGGAGATGGAGGGACAGGTCATTTGGGAGTATATGGTGGAGCACACCGATCCCGAGTGCGTATTCTTCCAGATGGATGTATATTGGACGACCATGGGCGGCAAGAACCCTGTCGACTATCTGAAGAAGTATCCCGACCGCATCAAGATGCTGCACATAAAGGATGATATGGTCATCGGCGACAGCGGCAAGGTTGACTTCGAGGCAATCTTCAACCAGTTCTACGCCAACGGTTACAAGGATTTCGTCGTGGAGCAGGAGATGCCGCGCGGACCCGAGGGTGAGACCGACGAGGCACGCTTTGCCCGTATGTGGGACGGCGTAACCAAGAGCGCCGCCTATCTTGAGGCCGCTCCCTTCGTGAAGTAACCCGAAATACCGTTATGTTAAACAAGACACCCGCTTCAAGGCGGGTGTCTTTGTTTTGTGCACTTATTGTGGGACCTCCGTTTGCCCTGAACCGTATGAGACGCTCAATATATTGTAGGCGGGGCGGGCGGTGATATGATGGCACGGATTCGGTTGAGGTTAGTTGGAGAGGGTTTGAGAGGCACCTGAGATGTGCTTTAGATGTGTTTAATGTTTTGGCTGTGTTTTGGCTGTGCTTGGGATGATTACGATAGAAAGCCGGAATCAGTTTGTGGAATTACCTTAGATACGGGGGATACAATAAATAATAAATAAAGACAAATCGGGCCCGCATGACCAAATGAGTCTGTGGGCCCGATTGATTTCAGACAGGCTGTTTGCGCGTTAGAAGCGGAACGATATGTAGACACGCATTGCGCTGGTCTTATACTTGATTTTCAAGGCGTCCGTACCCTCGTATTCGGCGATCATGTCCTTATACTTGGCAGAGCCGGTGCGGCCTTCGATACCTATACCGATGAACTTGTACGATATTTCACCGCCGTAAGAGAATATCGGGGTGAATCCCTGATAGAACTCCTCGCTGAGGATGAGCATCGAATACGACGGCACGAAGCGGAAGTAGGCGAGAATCTTGAGATGCGATACGGGATTGATCGAGATAGAGGGGCCTATGTGCAGACCTACGTCTATATGGTGCAATCCAAGATCCATATCCTCCTCTTCATCTTCGTAGCCGAGATCATAGTTGTTGTCGCTTTCGTCGGTGTAACCGAAATCGTTGTCCGAGTAGTTGTAGTCGCCGATGAGATCCTTGTACTGAGCGTAGTTTATCTCGGAACCGAAGTCTATGGCGAACTTCAGAATGTTGGCTATCGGTTTCTTGTGCAGGTAGATGTTTCGGCCGCTCGAGAACGATGCGCCGAACTTGCTCTCAAAGGCGTTGCCGAATTCGGGCGAGAGAGACTGCTTGATATATCCGAGGTTGATATACTTCTTGCGATCCCACGGGCCCTTCTTGGCCTTAGTCTCTTTATTGTCGCTCTTGGCGGCCGGAGCATACGCGGGAATCTCAGCCGAAATATTGCCTTTGGCGGCGGTGTCGCCGTTACCGGCAACAAGGGGAGATACGGCTACGATTGCAGCCGCGAGAAGGAGTAAAGTTTTCTTCATATAATATTCGGTTTGGGGTTATTCGTTCACTTTTACGTATGTGCTGAGCTCGTAATAGTCATTGTAGCCGTTCTCGTCGGTACCCTTGTCGTCGAGTTCGAGAACGAGTTTGGTGTCGGTGATTTCGACGATGTTGGTGTATTTGGTGAAGTCGCCGCTGAAGGCTACGCCGCCGAGCTGCCGTCCGTTGAAGGTGTAGTTAAGCACCGCAGGCAGAGTAAGGTCTTCGGGGTCGCCCAATTCGAGAATCGTGATTTTGTTGTTGCGGTCAAGGCGGAACTTGATCCACATCTCGTTCGATATGTCGTTTATATCCTCGTTGAAGTCGTCTTTCCACTTGTATTGGCCCGTATCGGGGTCGATAAGATAGTCGTGGCCTTCGACGTGGGTGCTGACCCAAGTGCCTTGCAGCATCTCATAAACGGTGGCGGCTTCGCTCTTCTCCTCCTTGCACGAAGAGAGCGACAACACGGTGATTACGGCTGCTGCCGCCATGAAGATGAAGCCCTTGTGCAGGGCGGCTGACAGAATGTAAAATTTCTTCATACGCAGTTAGAGTGGTTCCCGACCCCGAGGGATCCGTAATGGATGATTGTGGCGAAGTGCAGGGTCGCCATGTTCGTCGCCGAAAGGTGTATGTGGAGATTACGTTCGGTATACGGCCGCTTGTCGGAAAGTATTGCCTTGCCAAGTCCTTTGTCCGGTGTAAGAATCCCCTCCATTCCTGATTCCGGTTGAGCATGCAGCTTCGTGTAAAACAAAAAATGTATGGCACAGAATAATAATGCTATGCCATTGAGTATATCTGTATGCGTTTCCTCTATTAAAATCAGTGACAAATATACGAATTTATACGTAACGTAGGATCGCCCGAAAGAATTTATTTTGGCCTTGATTTCGACATCGCGGCATTGAACCAAACGTATGTGAATATGTCCGAAAAGGGATTTTTTTACGCTTTGAGACGGAATATTGGCGGCTTATTGGTATCTTTGACTTTGTTTTGGATAGGATGCGCCTCGGCATAGCCAAATTCTGAAAAACCTTGTTTTTCGATTTGTCTCTGCTCTCGGCTTTCGCTATCTTTGCCCGTTGCAGGCGGTTAGTCGGCAGGTGCGGGAATATCGGGCCCGCGTTGTCGGAGCTGCCGCAGCGATAACGGTAAACTTGTGCTGATATGGAAAATTATCTTGCTGCATACAATACGTTTCTGGCGGTGATGGCCTTCATCGCCCTGTGTGTATTCGTGGCACTGCACTTCTTTGAGGCGGGCTACGGCTATCTGTTCGACCGCCGTTACGGGCCGCCGGTACCGAACAAGGTCGGGTGGGTGCTGATGGAGTCGCCCGTCTTCGTTATGATGTGGGTGTTGTGGGCCTTGTCGGACCGTATGTGGGATGCCGTGCCGCTGACGCTGCTGGCAATGTTCCAGCTGCACTATTTCCAGCGTTCGTTCATCTTCCCGCTGTTGATGCGCGGCCGTTCGAAGATGCCGCTCGGAATCGTCCTTATGGGTATGGTTTTCAATACGCTCAATGCTCTGATGCAGGGCGGATGGATATTCTATTTCGCCCCAGAAGGCTATTACGACGGTTGGTTCTGCAAGCCGTTCATATATGTCGGGGCGGTGCTCTTCTTTGCCGGCATGTTCATCAACCTGCAGTCGGACTATATCATACGCCACCTGCGCAAGGAGGGCGACACGCGCCATTATATTCCCCGCGGCGGCATGTTCCGATATGTTTCGTCGGCCAACTATTTCGGTGAACTGCTGGAGTGGACGGGCTTTGCCGTGGCGTCGTGGTCGTGGGCGGGCGCAGTATTCGTATGGTGGACGTTTGCCAATCTGGCGCCGCGTTCGGCATCGCTTTACCGGCGCTACGAGAAGGAGTTCGGCGAGGAGTTCACCTCGCTGCACCGCAAGCGGCTGATACCGTTCATATATTGACCGCACGGGTGGTTGCAATAGAAAAATCGTTATTATAAAATGGATAAAGATCTGAAGGAGTCGAAACTCTTTACGCCCTACAAGCTGGGCCCGGTGACGCTGCGTAACCGCACGATCCGCTCGGCGGCGTTCGAGTCCATGGGCAAGGATTTCGGCCCGACGCAAAAACTCAAGGATTATCACGTGAGCGTTGCCCGCGGCGGCATAGGCATGACCACGCTGGCCTACGCCTCGATCAACCGCAGCGGCGTGTCGTTCAACAGCCAGCTGTGGTTGCGGCCCGAGATTGTGCCCGCGCTGCGCGACATAACCGACGCCATACATGCCGAAGGGGCTGCGGCGGGCATACAGATAGGCCATTGTGGCAACATGACCCACTGGTCAACGGCGGGATGCTTCCCCGTGTCGGCCTCCAACGGCTTCAACCTCTACTCGCCGACGTTCCACCGGCGCCTGCGCCGCGACGAGATCGTGGAGATGGCGCGCGATTTCGGCCGTGCGGTCGAGACGGCGCACGAGGCGGGTTTCGACAGCGTTGAGGTGCATGCGGGACACGGATACCTCATATCGCAATTCCTCTCGCCATACACGAACCATCGTCGTGACGAGTTCGGCGGCTCGCTTGCGAACCGTATGCGCTTCATGGATATGTGTCTCGAGGAGGTTATGCAGGTGGCGGCGCGCTGCCGTATGGCCGTGTTGGTGAAGCACAACATGGAGGACGGTTTCCGCGGCGGTATCGAGATTCCGGAGTCGATCGAGATAGCCAAGCGTATCGAGTCGTTCGGCGTGGACGGCATAGTGCTCTCGTCTGGATTCGTTTCGCGGGCGCCGATGGCTGTCATGCGCGGCCGTATCCCGACCAAGACCATGGGGTATTACATGCCGTGGAAGATGTGGCCGCAGAAGATCGTGGTGTCGCTCTTCGGACAGTGGATGATCAAGCAGTACGACTTCGAGGAGTGCTTCTTTCTGGAGAACGCCAAGCGTTTCCGCCGCGAGCTGAAGTGTCCGTTGGTGTATGTCGGCGGGCTGGTGTCGCGCCGCGGCGTTGAGCGCGTGCTGGACGAGGGCTTCGAGCTGGTGCAGATGGCCCGTGCTCTGGTCAACGACCCTGCGTTCGTGAACCGTATGCGCGAGGGCGATATCAATACGCGCTCGGGCTGCGACCATAAGGATTACTGCATCGCGCGTATGTATTCGATCGACATGCAGTGTTGTCATAACTGTCCCGACCTCCCCGATAAGATATGTCGGGAACTGGGCTTACCGCGCAAACGATGAGCCGCCGGGAATCTTTTGCCGCAGGTGCGCGCACGGCGCTGGTGACGGGAGCCTCACGGGGCATAGGGCGCAGTTTCGCCCTTCAACTGGCGCGCGAGGGGTATAATGTTGTTATGGTTGCCGTGGATGAGGAGCAGCTCGCACGCACGGCCGGGGAGGTGCGTGCGGCAAATCCCTCGGTGTCGGTTAGGTGGCTGTCGAAGGATCTGGCTACGCAGACGGCGGGCGAGGAGCTCTTTGAATGGACAAAGGCGGAGGGCGTTGCGGTCGACGTGCTGATAAACAATGCCGGTATCTTCTCCTTCTGTGACATATTGAATACCCCGATCGACCGCATTACCCGCATCATCATGCTTCACGATCTTACGGCTACGGTTACGTGCCGTCTTTTTGCGGCGGATATGGCCTCGCGCGGCGGCGGACGCATACTGAACATGTCCTCCTACTCGATCTGGATGCCGTATCCGGGCTTGTCGCTGTACAGCGCGAGCAAGGCCTATCTGAAGAGCTTCTCGGTGGCATTCTCCAAGGAGGTGCGCGATATGGGTGTTACGGTTACGGCCGTGTGTCCTGCGGGTATTGCGACCGACCTTTACGGTCTTTCGCCCCGCTGGCAGAAGATCGGCCTGCGCTGCGGTGTGCTTATGTCTGCAGAGAGTTGTGCGCGCCGCTCGTTGAGGGCTATGCGCCGCGGTCGCCGCTGTATCGTGCCCGACTGGTGGTTCCGTCTTTTTATACCGTTGTGCCGTATGGTTTCAGGTCCCGTGATGAGGTGGCTGCGCAACTATACGATGCGTTTCCAGAAGTGATATGTCGGCGGACGGATAACAACAAACGGAGCTTACCGGAAGGTAAACTCCGTTTTCGCATGTGTGCCGTACGTAAATGGTACGCCGTACGTAAAATGTAATGCGGACGCCTCGTGAACGAATCTGCTATTTCTTGTGCAGTACGGTTACGTTTACGGCCTGCTCGCCCTTGTCGTTTTTCTCGATCTCGAACTCGACGTTCTGACCCTCGGCAAGCGCCTTGAAACCGTCGGCTACGATACCCGTGTAGTGAACGAATATTTCGCGGCCCTCTTCATTAAGGATAAATCCGTATCCTTTTTTGCTGTCGAACCATTTTACTTTGCCAGTCATAGTAGTGCGTGTTTAGTAGTAAAAAGATGTTGTGTATGGTTTGCGGGACAGGAGCGGTAGGGGTGGAAACAAATGAAAACAGAGTTTTGAATTTGACCCATCCATACGGCCTCCTATCATATTCAAAGATACGCATAATTATCGCTATCGCAAAAGATTCGGACTGTTTTTTTGTTCTTTCGCGTTTCGGCTATCCGCATATTCTGTTTTTTATTAGTGTGTGGCCTCGTATGCGTCGTGCGGTGTGTCGGGCACGGGTGTCGGGACAAGTGGCTCCGAACGACCGGTAAAATGCAGTCGGTACGCTATTGGGAGTGGGCGTACCGCAAGTCCCGTATCTTAGATGGAGTTGGAATGATGTTGTAACGGGCGTGTCGGAAGGGGGAAGTTGAAAGGGAAATAAAAAAGGGTAAGCTACTTATATCGCACCGCTACAACCGCATACCCTTGCTTGCTTCCGCACCTGGGGGATTCTGCAGGAGCTGGTCGTATAAGACTTACCCGAGCGCAAAGGTAGAAAAATTTTTGCAATGCGCAAACGGTGCGGTGAAATTTGTGTTCAGAGAGTGATACGGGCGTATGCAGAGTATCAGTTGCACGTGCTGCGTAGCGGCCGGCGGGGATGGCATTGAAGGGTTGTCGTAGAGCGGAGGAATCGAAAAATGGCTCAATGATTTGTCTCTGCGCGCTTGTTTTACTACATTTGTACCTAATATCGATTGTTCAAACCCCGGTTACTGCACGATGAGACGGTTTCTGTTTATTATTTTGACGGCGCTTCTTGCCTGTGCCGCATCGCAGGCGGCCACGCGAAAGGTAGTATATGTGGTAATGGACGGCATTCCGGCCGACTATATCGAGCGGGTGCATCCTGCCACCGTCTTCGACGTTGCGCGGCATGGCGGCTATGCCCGAGCCTCGACGGGAGGAGAGATCGGGGGATACTCGCAGACCCCGACCATATCGGCCGTGGGGTATATGAACATATTGACTGGCACGTGGCTCAACAAGCACAACGTGCCGGGCAACTCCAATCTGGATCCTAACTATAACTATTGGTCTCTGTTCCGCATAGCCAAGCAGCAGCCGCAGAACTTTACGACGGCGTTGTTTTCGAGTTGGACGGATAACCGTACGGTACTCATCGGTGCGGGTAAACCCGAGACCGACAGCCTCTCGATAGACATCGTTCGTGACGGTTACGAACTTGAGGGTTCGGCCTTGCGGCGGGCTGACGGCAGTCCGGATGTCTTTGCCATCGATTCGGTCGTGTGCCGCGAGGCTGCCGAGTGCATACGAACCGCTGCGCCCGATCTTAGTTGGGTCTATCTGTGGTATACGGACGAGGCGTTCCATGCGCACGGCGACAGCTCCTTTGTCGATGAGTATGTCCGCCGCACGGACGAGCAGGTGGCACGGATTTGGGAGGCGGTACAATATCGTGAAAAGAATTTCGACGAGGAGTGGATGGTTATCATAACCACCGACCACGGCCGCGACGAGAGCGGCCATCATCACGGCGGGCAGTCGGCGCGTGAGCGCAGCGTGTGGATCTCGACAAATGCCGACGGCCTTAACGCCCGCTTCGGGGATGCTTCGCTTTCGCTTGTCGATATCCTGCCGACGATATGCCGCTTCATGGGTTTCACGCTGCCGCGGGATCGGGCATTCGAGCTGGACGGGGTGCCGTTTTGCGGCAAGGCCGATATCAGTTGTTTGACGACACATCCTTATGACAATGATGTAGAGTTGCGGTGGCGGTGCGGTCGCTCGAAGGATGACGCTGTGGTGTATATGGCCGTGACGAACAACTTCAAGAGCGGAGGCCGTGACGAGTGGATCGAGGTGGGCCGCGTAGAGGCACGCGCGGGACGCATGGTGGTTCATCTGGACCAGTATCCCGAATCCCGGTTCTATAAATTTGTCGTGGCGACACCGCACACGACGCTTAACAGATGGTTGTTGAAATAGGCATCGCTGCCGGTGACGGCAAGGCATGTCGGATATTGTGAATATGAAAAAAGTTGTCATCTCCATCATCGCGGTTGTCGCGGTCGTTGCCGTTGCGGCGGCATGGTGGCTCTATGAGTCGTTCTATGGCGGCTGCGTGCGCGAGCAGCGCGACCTGTATGTCTACAAGGATTACCCCTACGCGCAGGTTGCCGATTCGGTCCGGGTCGATATCAGCCACAAGTGGGCCTTCGACATCTATGCACGTCGTCTCAAGCTGGCCGATACATTCAAGGCCGGACACTATGTCTTGGAGAAGGGTATGAGCGTCATCGACGTGGTGCGTATGTTGAAATTGGGGCTGCAGACCCCGGTCAAGGTGACGATGAACAACGTCAAGACCCCCGCGCAGCTTGCGGGCAAGCTCTCGCGTCAGATCGAGGCCGACTCGGCATCGCTGGCATCGGCATTTATGGATGGGGCGACGGCCGAACGGCTGGGGTTCTCGTCGCCGCTGACGATGTTCTCGATATTCCTGCCCAATACGTATGAGTTCTACTGGACGGTGACGCCCGAGGATTTCATCGACCGCATGTATAAGGAGTATAAGAAGTTCTGGACGGGAGAGCGTGACGAGAAACGCAAGCGCAGCGGCCTGAACCGCGTGGAGGTGTCGACGCTTGCCTCGATCGTCTATGAGGAGACACGCAAGACGGACGAGATGCCGCGCATAGCGGGTGTCTACATGAACCGCCTGCGTAAGGGCATACCCTTGCAGGCCGACCCGACGATAAAGTACGCGATGCAGGATTTCGGTCTGCGGCGCATACTCTACCGCCACCTGAAGTACGAGTCGCCATACAATACCTATCTTCATCGAGGACTGCCGCCCTCGCCGATATGTATGCCGAGCATTGCTGCCATAGACGCCGTGCTGGATTACGAGCAGAACGATTATATCTATTTTTGCGCGCGTCCGACCTTCGACGGCTATCACAACTTTGCCCGTACGCTCGCCGAACATAATGCCAATGCGCGTGCCTACCAGCGCGAGCTGAACAAACGCAAGATAAAGTAGTGCCGACGGTTGGGGGCCAAATATTAAAAACAGTGTTTCGGTTTGCTTCTGCTCTCGGCTTTTCGTATATTTGGATAATATAGGATGCGCCTCGGCATAGCCAAATATTAAAAAC